>NPIF01000015.1_pt3 | contig 95526 bp, 85 predicted proteins | sample 8637461 | NCBI WGS metagenome assembly NPIF01 (sample SAMN07420641, study PRJNA396082) | bioreactor metagenome | isolation source: sample BR12 brine-fed electro-methanogenic bioreactor BR | place: Japan: Kochi | collected 2016-12-09 | reverse complement strand
CTCATCCTCGATTAAGCATGGCTTGAAGTTCCCTTCTTCGCCTTCTTGGCACACTGGAACGAGGAACAATCACCTAGTATCCAGATCCTAAGTTAACTTAATGTAAAAAATAGAGTCTGTCACGAGAGAACGGTCCTTCGTGGCCCATCCTCCCTCAAGGGAGGACTTAAAACCCATTAAGTGAAACTAACAGTTTCCTATGGGCGGGTTAATGGTTTGAGACTGATGACCAATGATGTCTTCTAACGCTCTTGCCAGACCCTAGACCTTACACCCCAGAACCCGCGTCTATGGCTCTTGAAGCAGTCCCGGCCTTACCATGCTCCAAGATCTCAGCTCGGGCGAGATTTCGATTTCCTTTACGACGGAGAATCCAAAGGATTCGTAGAAGGCTAAATTTGACGGATTTTGGGTTTCCAGATAACACTGAAGTCCTCTGGAGTCTGCTTCACGCGTAAGAAGGCTCAAAAGCTGTCTGCCAATACCCTTTCTCTGAGAAGCGGGCGAAACCGCAATGAAGATCAGATGAAGATGGCGTTCCTGTATGCATTCTTTGTGAACCTTCGAGACTACCCTGCCGACCTTCATAAGACGATTAAGTGACCTTGATGGAAATATCAGCATCTTCAGGGCTCCGCTCATGATCCATGCTCCAAGGCCGGGATCTTCTTCAGAATCAATCCAAAGAATCATTCCGTTCATATCGGGTGAATCGAAATAGGCATTTCCTTTAGCCGAATAGGCCTTGAACATGACTCCGTAGATCTTCCTTACGAGTTCCCTTCTCTTTTCATTAACTACGTATTTGACCATCGGGTCATCGGCAAATGCTTCGGTTAAGATTTCTATCGCACTTGAGTGTTCTCTTGCAGAAATTCCGATCGGTTCGAACATACTATCACCCTTTCAGCTTGCCACTATGCGCAGCAAAGGGCTTGACTGGCAATAGACCTATATTCTCAGGCAGCACTCGATCGCCGCCCAGAAGACACGCTCCTTGTGCCTGGCGGACTCAGGATGGAATCTTCTGTCCCACTCTTCGCCGCTAACGTCGTCTCCCGAGGAAAGCAGCTGTCCAAAGACGACATCTCGGAACTTTGAGACGGCCATGAGGGCGGAAGCCTCCATCTCGACTGTAATACAGCCCTCGTCGATTCTCTCCTTGACTATCTTCTTCGTCTCCCTGTAGAAGGCGTCGGTTGTCCAGGTCTTTCCCTTGACATATGGAATCGATGAAGCTTCCAATGCGGCCTCTATCTTCTCTAACACCTCTGCGTCTACAGTGATTTCGTGGGAAGGCTCCAGGTAATGGTACGAGGTTCCCTCGTCTCTAATGGCAGACTGAACGACTATGATCTCTCCCCTCGGAATCTCCTTCTTCAGTACTCCACATGAGCCGCAGGCTATTGTCTTTCTAACTCCAAGGGCGATGAGCTCCTCATAAAAGCCTGCCGCCGACGGCGCTCCAAGTCCGGGATTCAAGATCGCGACTTTGACCGCTTTGTACTCTATCTCATAGACGGGATACAGTCCGACCTCGCTTCTCCTGTCACTGATCTTCTTCAGAAGACCCTTCTTCAAGAGACTCTCTATCACACCCTGATAGAAGAGAATAACCGCTCTTTCGGGCATCTCGGTGATCGAAGAGATGACCTTCGTCGGTTCGATAACGGCCGGTCTTTCATAATCATGTTCCAGAATAGGTAAACGCTTCTCCATATATGCCCCCTTTACGACAATTTTAGCAGCGAAGAAGAGCTCGACAATCCCCAAAGTACCTGACACTTTTGTAACCGAAAGCTTTATTATTGTAATCAGTATGAACTGAGGTGAAATCGTGAAGACAAGGTTGGCTCTGATAGTGGTTCTTCTTATCACAGTTATTTTATTGGCAGCGATGTGAACAATCCCGAAAACAGGTTCAAATTCGAGCTCGACTACGAGATCGGATTTACGGGAGTGATCTTCCACACAATTCAGTTCGGTCAGACGGGAACTGTTCTGAATTATGAGAAAGACGGCGGACAGAATATTCTCTTCCTATATCAAAGGTACACCGCCGGGTTGAGTATCGGCAAACACACTGTTTACTTTCTGTATCAGCCACTCCGGTTCAGTCTAAGGTTCAGCTTAAGAGCGACCTGATAGTCGACGGAGTCACCTTCCCCGCCGGAAGCGGAATCCTCTTGAACTACGGCTTCCCGTTCTAGAGGGTCAGCTACACTTACGACGTCTTGAGAAAGGGCAACAGCTATCTCACCCTCGGCTTGTCCCTTCAGTTGAGAAATGCAGATATCTACTTCGAGTCTCTCGACGGAACGAAATTCGTCGATAACAAGAATGTCGGTCGCGTTCCGATTATCAAGGTGAAGGGCGAGTACTGGCTGAACGAAAAGGCTTACCTAGCAACAGACATCTACGGTTTCTACGCCTCCAGCAGGTTCATTAACGGAGCTGACTTTGACTTCGAGAGATCGGTGCTGGACGCTTCTTCCAGAGCCGGCCTGCTTCTAACGGATTATTTCGAAACCTATTAAATGTACGTTTCATAGGGGGAACCGCTAAGAGCACTTCCGAAAACTCCGACAGCCCCGATGGCTTCACGGACAACAGACTTGCGACCATCGACTTAAGCATAGGATTCCAGCTGAAGTAATAATAACTATGACTATAGAAAAACCGGCCATCGTGGCCGGTTCTTTCTTTAAATCCGTAATCTTATTAGGTCTTACTAAAGAACTAACGTTTCGCCGTTTTTTATCTCGATAGAGTTTCCGGGGAGATCGCCGAATTTCTCGACGGGTTCGCTAGAGACTATCCTAACCCCGTCCATCTCGTAAAGAAATAGGGCGTGCTCCGTGTCGTTTTTCTCTGCGTTCTGCCTTATCGCCCAGATGTTTTCATAGTCAGTGAGAAGCGCGTTGATCGACGTGTAGCGGTAGTTCTCCGCCACAAAGGCCGCTGTTATTTCCAGGGCTCTCTTCGTTTCGTATATTTCGAGATTACTGACCAGAAGCTCGAGATATCTCTGGGTATCCGTCGTTCCTTCATCGCTCGCGAAGTCGTATATCGTACCGTTGTGACAGAAGGCGTAGTTTCTCCCCTTGACTGTGGCATAGAAGGGATGGACGTGTTCGAGATTGACGGTGTATCCCTTCGATACCTTTCGAGAATGAATTATCCCGACCCTGCTTGGAGGAAGCCTCTTGTCGCTGTCAAAGATCGCACTAAAACTGTTGTAGGTTTCTCTCGCTTCGCCACGAAGGGCATAGCCCCAGCCGTCACTGTGAGGACTGGAAATGCCTTTCTCAGAGATACCCTTTAGAATGTCTAAAATCCAGTTCGTATCTATGTTCTTATCTGCCTTGAAGGCGATCATTCTGCACATTTTTCAATCCTCTTTCCAGCCGCTTCGGCCATCTTTAGAAAGTACCGGTGAATTCTCAGATCTCCAGTAAGTTCGGGATGGAAGGAGGCTGCCAGCACGTTTCCCTGGCGAACGAGAACCGGCGATCCGTCGTAGCTTGTAAGGACTCTAACTTCGCCACCGATCGATTCGATCTTTGGAGCTCTTATGAATACTGCCCTGAATGGTTCGGGACCGATCTCGTCAATCTGTAGATCGACCTCGAAGCTGTTGATCTGCCTGCCGTAACCGTTTCTCTTGACGCTAATGTCTAGAACGCCAAGAGAGTCCTGATTGACGACGTTCTCAATCTTCCTCGACAGGAGGATCATGCCCGCGCAGGTCGCCAGGACTGGCATTCCACCTTCTATCCTATTCCTGAGGGCTTCCCACATTTCGAATCTCTTCAAGAGCTTGATCATGGTGGTCGACTCTCCACCCGGCATTACCAGCGCATCGACCGAGTCGATCTCCTTCCGGTCTTTCACCCAGGACGGTTCCACTCCTGCCTTTCTGAGAATCGATAGATGTTCCTGTATAGCGCCTTGAATTCCAAGAACCCCGATCTTCAACTCTTACCAGCCTCTTTCTTCCATTCGAACTTCAAGAGTCTCGATCTCGAGGCCGTCCATTGCATCTCCTACGTTCTCGGAGATCTCCGCCAGAGCTTCGGGATTGTCATAATGCAAAACCGCTTCGACGATCGCCTTGGCCATTCTTGCGGGATCCTTTGACTTGAAGATTCCCGAACCTACGAAGACTCCGTCGCAGCCGAGCATCATCATGAGAGCCGCATCGGCCGGTGTAGCCACTCCGCCGGCGGCGAAATTGACGACGGGAAGCCTTCCGAGCTCTCTTACCTGGCTGAGAATCTCGACAGGCGCACCGATTTCCTTTCCGTAGTGGACGAGTTCGGCATCGTTCATCATCTGGACCTTTCTCACTTCTTCGTTGACGGTTCTCATGTGCTTGACTGCCTCGACAATATTGCCGGTACCGGCCTCTCCCTTTGTTCTGATCATCGCGGCGCCCTCGGCGATTCTTCTGACTGCTTCTCCGAGATTTCTCGCTCCACAAACGAAGGGGACGGTGAATATTCTCTTGTCTATGTGATATTTGTCATCTGCAGGTGTAAGAACCTCCGATTCGTCGATGAAGTCAACGCCAATAGCTTCGAGGATCTTCGCTTCGGCGATGTGGCCAATTCTGGCTTTGGCCATTACAGGGACCGTAACAGATTCCATGATCTCTTTGATGAGACCGATTTTCGCCATTCGGGCTACTCCGCCCTCTTTTCGGATATCCGCCGGTACTCTTTCAAGAGCCATTACTGCCGTGGCTCCGGCATCCTGAGCTATCTTTGCCTGCTCGGGATTCGTGACGTCCATGATTACGCCGTTCTTGAACATTTCAGCGAACCCTTTTTTTACTGTCCAGGTTCCCTTTGCTTCCATTTTCAACACCTCTCCTCTTTATCGTCGTTCCAATAGTTACTCGCCACTTTTTCCAATCTCGGAGTCTCTCTCTTCCCTCTTCCGACTTTTGCGCAGGGCCTTCCTTCGACCTCCACGATATCTGCCGTGAAGTCCAGCTTGTTCTTCAGTAGAGACGAACCGACTCCGTAAACATCCGCGGGGACATTCAGCTTTTCAAAGAGATCTATCTTCTCCGCCGTGAAACCGCCCGAGACGACTATCTTTAAATCATTCATTCCGCACCGGTCGAATTCCCTTCTTGCCCTCCAGACAAGTTCGGGACAGACTCCCAGTGAGGAAGCGTCCTTCGGGACGACCGAAACGTCTCTCAAAATGCCAGACGTATCGAATCTCACACCCCATATCTTTCCCTTTCCCGGTCCTATAACAACCGAAGGATCGGTCTTGCCAGGTGTGAAGTCCTCACCGGTCTCGGCTTTGTACGTGCGGGCAACGCAATCGACCGTCGTTCCGATCACATCGTTGTCCCAATCTACCAAAATTATTCGATTGACTCCACCGTCTATGTAACGATCGAACTCCATGGCGGCCTCGGCCGTATCTCCGTTATACACTGCAATAAGCGCGTGGGGTATCGTCCCCATACTCTCAACTCCCCAGTAGTCGGCGTTCGCATCGGTAGAAACGCCGAAGGCCCCGGCCTTGAGCGCCGCGTATCCGTCCGTTGCCTGAGTCCAAAAATGGTCGAATCTCGCGCTGAAGAAGAGTATCTCCTTGCCTCTAGCGGCCTTCACGACGGACTTGACGGCAGTCGCAGTTGAAGAAGCTCTCGCTATAACGCCAAGCAATATGGTTTCCAGATAAGAGAAATATCTGGGATCGCCTTCTATAGTCATTATCGGTTCCATATCCTTTGCTTCATCACCGTCATACAGAGCGCGAACTTCTAGTTCGGGCCACTTGTCGACCCAGAGATCATTAAGCTTCATCTTAAGATCCCATTTTCGAGCGGTCAGTTCCACCAGTGCCCGGCGGTCCATCTCCCAGGCTGCGTGGTTTACCTCCTTCTCAATCTCGAGTACCTCTTCGAAGAGCCTCTTCGCCTCTCCTTCATTCGAGTAATAACCGGTCCCAAAGCGAAGAATGGCAAGCGCTTCGTCAATTCCCACTATTGTCGCGTCTCTCCTCGGGAAGAGCTGGTATAGCACCCTTGACTTCTTTTCTGCCTTCTTGAGGACTTCGACGAGTCTCGTGAAGTATTTGTCAGAATAGTAGCCGGCTCTCATCTTGTCAATCGGTACTTTGAAAACCCTCGGGTCGATTCTGCACTTGTCCACGGAGCGCCCCCTTCCTATACCCTGATTCGCGAGCAAAAATTCCGGAAAAAACGTATCCGGTATCCTGATTATATAATAATAGACGACTTTCGACTCTTGAACCCGGCTGATCTTTGCCAAACGGACCGGTCCAAAAAACAAACCGGCCGCAAGGCCGGCAGAGAAGATGATTCTTCTATATCCAGTCGATAGAGATCTTCGACATATCTGACTTTACGTTGATCTGGCAGGTCGTCACGGCCCTGTCGATATTGGTCGAGACGTATCCCTTTTCTCTCTCCATAAGATTGTTGAAGTTACTCCAGTTCAACTCCCCTTCGTGAACAATACTAAGTCCAACATCTTTTGGGGCTCTGATGTTCAGGGAAGTTACTTCGCAGTCAATATCGATTATTGAGTCACGCCGCTCAGAAGGGATTATTGACAGTCTGGACAATGAGGTCTTGATTGTTGCCCTATCTAGATTGAGACTCGAAAAGTCAAGAACTGTATCAGCTCCATCAAGTGTGGCCTCAACCCTGAGAATGGGCTCAGCGTTGATCTCAAGGTTCATTCTCGATTTCGACATAACACTCGAAACCCCAGATTTTGCCTTGCACTTCGCCTTCAAAACGCCTCTAGCCTTATCCATATCGTATTTCAGATCTCCATTGAAACTCAGCTTATCGAAACTTACATTTGAGTCGATACCGTTTGAAGTGTTGTCCATCATTAGTACCTTTGTTAGGTTTGCTTCGAGTTCTATTTCGAGCTCATCAAACTCCTTTGGTCTCGAGATGTTTAGGACCTGTCTCGTGGAGCTTTGTGTTTTTCCTAGCTTAAAGCTTTTGCTGAAAAGAGTAACTATGCCCCAACCAACGATATACGATCCAATCATGGCCACTGCGAGCTCCCAGAAGCCCCAGCCACTGAAGCCCTTGATAACATTCCACCCAATCAAAAGGTCGGTGACAAGAATCGCACCAAAGATGAGACTGCCCATATATTCCGACTTGAATCTTCTGAATATCTTGAATCCCTGATAAAGGAATACAATGGCAAATAAAATCTCTATTGCGAAAGCAAAGCTAGGAATTATGTGAGTAACCGACAGAATAATCAATATCCCCAGAAAAATCGCGAAAAGCGCTCCAAATTTCATTGCTAATCACCTTCTTTCTTTTCTCTGGTCAATTTAGGTTCTTCAGGAGTATCAACTTTCTCCGGAGACTCCTGAAGCTCTTTGCTTTCTGTATCTTCCTCCTTCATCACTACATCTATGGAGTCCTTAAGCTTCTTCAGGTCTTCATCAACTTCGAGCATCTCTTCTATTTCCTTCTCAGAATAGCCTAGAACTCCTAACATCTCCAGGGCGTACTCCTTTGTCAGCTTGCCTTCCTTGAAAAGTTTCAGTATCTTCTTAGTCTCCTGATCCTGGAGATTCTCTTCAACCACAGCGGCTCTGTAGGACCTCTTCTCTTCTGAAAAAGCAGGAGAAGATTCGACCTTGACCTCTTTTGCGGGCGCTCCTCTGTACTTGGCACTTATTAGGAGATCACCTGATACGCTGCTCATCTTAAGATACTCCTGTGGTTCGCCATTTCCATATCTATAGTGCTTCTTGTCGACCTTCACCAGTCCCATGTCAGAGGAAACATCCCCACTAACCGAGGAAATCGTCGCATCGAACCTGGGTTCACCTGAATATGAGATTATCGCATCCCCGCTTACCGTTGACACACTCGTGTCTCTTTCCATCGGAGGAATTCCTTCAATGCTCAGATCACCCGATACTGATCCGAATTTGCCTCTTCGGTAATTCGATGCAACGAAAGTCAGATCTCCACTTACCGTACTTAAGTTAAACTCATTCATTGAACAGTTTTCAATCTTCACGTCACCGCTAACGTTGTTTATCTTCAGACTCCTCAGATCGAAGTCTGAGATATTGACATCACCGGAAGCGTTGTTTGCATCGAGCTCTTGAATGTTCTTCGGGACAAGAAGCCTTATGCTCTTTACATCGGCCCCACCGTCAAATAAATTCTTTACAAAAGGAATATTGATGCTAGTACCCTTCTGGAATCTTATCGTAAGCTTCTTTCCTGACCTTTCGGCTTCAGGAACATAATCATTCGAATCCACTTCAACAAATGCGACCACGTTTCCTTTTTCAACAAGGTCGATCTGAAGATCCGCGCTAGCTGAGGTAACCTTCAAGATTTCAATACCGGCGCTTTCGAATTCAAACTTTTTCTCCACGACCATACCCCCTCATTCCTCTACCTTTATCGTTACTCTCTTGTCCTCGGTTTCTATTTCAACCGACTCTCTAGTCTTGATTACCTCGTCAAGCACTTCCTTCAGATTGTAATCAACTACTCTGCCACCGATTCTAAAATTCGCGTCCTTTTCTTTCACGAAGTTTCCTACAAACCTTGCCAACCTAACGGGTAGCTTAATATTCGCTTCCACTTTTCCGGTGAAGTTATCCACAACCTCTATGATGAACTTCCTTCCAGATCTTTCTTCTGCATATGATTCGATAAATTCTTCAAGAAGATCCCTTCCTTGCTCAGGAGAGATCTTGCCGTCGGCTATAAGCTTCAAGATCTTCAAGACTTCTTCTCTATCCATATAAAACCACCTACTTCTTTTTTCTAACTCTTCTTAGCATCTCAAGAGCTTCGTCGGGCTGCAGTTCCCCAGATTCAAGTTTCTCGAGAATTCTGGAAGCCTCTTCTCTGTCTTTGTCGACAACCTGGTATCCCATTGCTCTCACAATATCCTCGAGTCTATTTCTGGCTGTAGGATAGGAAATGTCCAGCTCCTTCTGAACCTCAGAAAGGTTGCCTCGATTCTTTATGAAAGTCTTCAGGTAATCGAGCTGCTCGGCAGACAGCTTCATGATATCGTCAAGCTCAAATCTTCCCCTAATCGTTGTTCCACAACTATCGCACTTGTACTCTGTGATTGTCATTTTCCCCCCACAGACGGGACAGTTGCTTAATGAGTATTTCATCGGTCCACCTCCAAAACATAAGTTGAGCAAATATTGTCTTCAACTATGTCCATTATACAACTTCCAACTCGAAACGTCAAATTTAACCTTAAATATATTTAGGTCAACTTCAATTTATTGTACTAAGAACCAATCATTTTGGTTGTGAATTTTCGATAGACGGAAGCTACGTTCTCGTTTTTCCTCATTTGGAGAGGATTTAAATGGATTGAAGATCGGAAAGGCGTCGAAGCAACAGATTTGCCAACGGTGTTTCAGGGTCAAGATGGAGAGTGGATAGATAAAGGGAATCATCTACCATATCGATATAACCGTAGAAATCGGTGAGCCATCCATAGACAACACCGGAAAGCCTTCTGCTGTAGCCCGAGCTGCTTATTATTGGCCTATATTCTACTAGACTGCGATGACATCTCCTGAACAATCCACCGGGAAATACGTCGGAGAGCAGTTTCGAGTTCCAGAAGATTCCGGTTATCCAGTCGCCCGAGAGCAAATCAGCCTTCGCAACAGTTGACGCTTTGTATCCATTGTGTTCAAAGGAAGCGCCCGGTCTGTCCAGCACAACAACCGATTTTCTGTCAATCGGTTTCTGTAGTCTGAAATGAGGATTACTGATGATAGTGATCTCGGCAATCTCTTTGCGGGAGAGAACAGCGTGGAGCATTGCAGTGCACTTATCTAGCGAAACTTCAATCTTGAGCAGCCCCTCGCTGAACCTTTCCGTCTCCAGAGATACTCTGACCGTGTCTCCCTTCTCCCCAGATAATGGCATCTCTTGAATCTCTTCTCCAATCTTTATCCTGAGCGTTTCTCTCTTGATATTCTTCAGGAGAAAGATTCTGAGGGTTACCTCTTCTCCGATCCATAATTCTTCTTCATCTAGAAGAGCAACGAAAAGGTCGTTGTCTAGAATTGCTCGCATTCTTTCCGGATTGACCTTGAAGTTTCTATCGAAGTCAAGTAGACCGTTGCATTCCCAGAAGACGTCGCACATTTCAGTTATGACGAATCCCCTTATATTCTCATGAATTCTCATCTTGTCGATTTCAATATTTAGGTTTTCCTCCTGGTTTTCAACGGAGATTTCGAAAAGCTCTCGATAACTGTATTCCTTCGATATTTCACTATTATTGAATCTCTTTAAAGCCCCTTCCGGTTTCGTCATAGGGACATCATTGAATCTATGATTTAACCAGTATGGTTTTTCTTTCTTTCGCAGCCAGATTTCGGGTGGCAACGACCAGTTCCCGAATTCAGAAACGACAAGGGGCCTTCCTTCTGCATTATCTTTGAATTCTCCGATGTAGAAGCTCTCGGGGTTTTCCGAGTAAAGTTCGATAGACGAATTCCACTGATCCTGTCTGTCGATGGAGCTTACGTAAAAGTGGTAGTCGTTCAGATCGCTCTTCATATGGTAGTTTCCCATACAGGCAGAGTTGTCTATCCAGACGATTCCTGAGAACCTATCCTTGAATCTCTCATACGCTTCGATTAGCCATTTCGCCTGGTGTGGATCTGTCTGATCTATTCCCCAAGATTCGTTGATAATCGAATAGAGACAAAGCGATGGGTGGTGAGAGTCTCTTCTCACGGCACCGTCGATTAATTCCAGAAGCTCTTCGCTTCCCTCATCAGAAAAGAGATCAAAGTGCGGCGCATCCTGCCAGACGATCAAACCAACCTCATCTGCAATATCCATATATTTGGGATCAGGAACCTTCACATGATGCCTGATCGTGTTGATACCGATTTCCTTCAGTTTTACAAAACTCTCCCTTAAAAAATGCTCTGAAGGGATCGTGTAAAGGGTTTCGGGATAGAAATCTTGATCGAGAACCGCTTTCATGTAGAAGTCGCGGCCATTCAGAAAGAGCTTCCCGTTTTCGGCTACGAAGTCTTTGAACCCGACCCTCATCTGGACCGCATCTCTGCTCTTCCCTGCTTCAACAGTAATTACAAGTCTGTAGAGATTGGGAGTTTCAGGAGACCAGGGAAGGCAGCTGGGAAGGCTAAGCGAAATACTCTTGTCCGCGCTTCTCTCTGACGCCAAAAGCCGGTCTGATTTGTCGAATACCTCTATGCATGCTCGATCGAATTCTTCATTTGTGGTGAACGCGACCTCCAGGCTCCTCTTGAGATACGATGTGTCAACTCTCAGCCCACTTACGTGGACCGGGGGTCTTTCTTCTATCCACACTCCTTGCCAGATGCCCGAGATATTCGTGTACCAGTTTGGATCTCCATTCTGCTTTCCGTGAGGAATACTTCTGAAGTCAATCTTCCTATCGTCTATGGGATCGAAGACAAGAACCTGAAGTTTATTGCGCGATGACAGTACTCTGGATATGTCGAATTCAAAAGGCAGGTACCCTCCCCGATGGCTGCCCAACTCGGAACCGTTCAGAAAGACTCTGCAAAGATAGTCTACTGCTCCAAACATTAGTATCGTACTGCAGTCAGAATTCCCTTCATATTCAAATTCCCTTTCGAAATACAGATATCTCTGAGAGGATGTGACTTCGGGATACTTGCTCTCAACACACCCGGGGATCTCAATAGTCTTTGTCGGCACAATTTCGCTAACATCATCTGGTTCATTTTCAAGAATTTCGAACAACCAATTCCCGCCAAGATCTTTCCTTCTTCTCATATTTCATTACCCGCTTTCTAATGTCTGCCATAAATAATCTTCGAGAATACTATTCTTCGCCTCGCAAGTCGTTCCTCATGACAGCTGCAAGTTCTCCTGTAGATCTCCTGAACTGCCTGGAGGGGTCCATCTTGAGATTGACGAAACCCATGGTTTCTACATACTTCTCCACAGGCTCGGATCCGTAACGATAATCCCAGTTTATCAGATCTATTGCGGGAAACCACGTGTATCCTCTCAGGTCTATCCCTCTATCTATCAGATCTTCTACGAGTGTGAGCGACTCTCTCCACCAGAGAATCTGATGATCTGGCTCTCCGTTTATGCTTGTTTCCGTAAGGAATATCGGACCACCGTATCTCTCGTGATAACTTAAAATCAGTTTCTCGAGATAATCTGTCCCACCATAAAATGGTGTGGTTCGTACCTTCCCCTTTTCTTTCGAGACTTTGAAGACACTAAGTTGTGGATAGTAGTTGACACCGAATCCGTCGACTGTTATTTTGTTTTCCATGAACCAGTCCAAATCTTCTCTACCAACCCCGTTTCTGCACAGGTAATCGAAAAGACAGTGTTTAGTATCTACCTTCCCCTGTATAAGATCATAAGTCAAATATCTCATTTCATTCATCTTCCTCACTTCGTCTTGAAGTTCTCGTTCGGCCGAAAAGAAGATTCCCGACGCTTCGACGTGAAGGGCGTATTTGTCCGGCAGTTCTCTCTTTATGGACGAAACTGATTTCATTATCCCTTTTGCCGTCGAGATGAGCAGTTTTATAAATCCGTCGTCTCCACTCAAATAAGGAGGCCAGACTGACAGGCGGCCGCAGAATTCCTGGGTAATGAATGGTTCATTCATAGGGGTGAAGAGATCAATTGACTTCCTATACCTTTCAAGAACCTCCAACTCATAATCAGCCATGTAATCCGGAAAACAGCTGTTGAGAAAACCATTGTCCATCCAGTGGGGTGTGCCGTAGTGAATGAAGTCTACTATCGGGATAAGGCTCCTCTCACCCATGAAATCAAAGACTCTGTCGGTCCATGAAAAATCAAATCTCCCTTTTTCCGGATTCACCGTATACCAGGGAATTCCATACCTAACATACTTGAACCCCGTATTAGCGATAATCTCCAGATCTTTTTCCCAGTTCGAGTAATGTTGTGTGAGCTCGTACTCATCCATCGATCTGGACGAAGTCCTGTCCGTCTTTGTCACAAATGTATCTTCAATTCCTGCTATCCACATGAAGTCTTTTTCCATCATACTCACCCGATCCTCTAATGATAATCTTCTGTTTTTAGCCGTATACATTGCAATGTTTAAGGCGCTCTAATGTGAGAGATTCTGTCTTTTTCTTTCTTAAACTCAAAAAATGGCTTTGATCTCTGCCCTATTTCAGGATTCTATCCTGTAAATCTTGTATGCAAAACTGGATTGATCTATAGATAGCTTTAGAGAGAAGTCGTCTTTCGAGTCAAACTCATAAGAGGCTAAAATGTAAGAATCGACATCCCTTTCGTAACTGTCGCTCCAAATCTCAAGTAAGTAAGTGCCCTCATCAAGAGCAGAAGATTCAATAACTACATTTCCAATTGTCTCTTTGGAAGCGACCCATCCAATCACCGAGGTGAGATCTTCGAAATTGTTCCCGCTGGATGTATGAAATATATCTTTATCTGAACTAATGATGATTTCGTTATCAAGATTGATTCCCGAGAAATCGAGCCAGTCGATTCCTTCGGATTCTATGAACTGTGAGATCGGTTTCAGAACCTGGAGCAAATAATCAGGCATAAGGTGGGGAGAAGTATAGGGCCACCGCATTCCTATTCCCGTACCTCCCGAAGCAAGGTGGGCCCAGGAAAAGGCCTTATAACAGGCTGTATCGAATCTGGAGGGTTGAGGCCATCGATCTATGGGTCCGCTCTCGCTGTCCATGAATGGAATAGAATCGTTGAAGAGATAATTGTGGTAATTTATGTTCATTACGACGTCTTCGGCGATCTTCATGGGATCCTTCGGATCTTTTATCGTGTCAAAATAGAAATGTGTAGTGAAGAAATCAATGTGATCGAATCTGTAGAGCTTTCCGGACAGAATACCCGTAAGGGCAGGCTTCGCAGTCGAGACTGCCAGGAGATGAGTTTCTCCGTAGAGATCTCTCTCCAGCGCCCTTATGAAAGTCGAGATCTCTTCGATCCATCTTCTCGCTTCATTGCCAACTGAGTAATCTGCCTTATAGAAGATGTGACCGTACCATAACTCAATTTCGTTGTTTAGCTCCCATGCAAGAATCTGCTCGCTGGCTCCATATCTTTCGATCATGAATTTAAATCTGGCCTTCTGCCATTCCAGCGCTTCTTCATCTGTAAGAAACTCGGCCATTGTAGATATCGGGCCGCCGTTGTCGGCGTTGTAAGGATTTACATCCCAGTTTTCATACATCCAGAAAGGGTCCCAGGGCGTTATTATAAGGTAAATGTTGTACTTCTCGGCAAGAGAGATTATGTTGTCCCATATACCTATTACGGTGTCGTTATATGTTCCTAGCGGTGACTCGAAAAGTGATAGGCCAGACCTGTCCTGTGCATATTCGAACATGATCCTCAGTGTATTCACTCCATAGTAGGAGAGCTTCTCGAAGTACTCTTCGGCGGCATCCTTGTTGCCATAGCTCAGGGAAATCAGTGAGGGCCAGGTTATTGCGTCATTGAATCCCACCGGAACAATCGCTCTTCCGTTGTGTTCGAAATACTTCCCAGCGGGTGATATCTTGACAAACGAAGCTACTCCGCTGAAAGCCACCGCCGAGAATAGGAAAATCACGAATAGTCTCTTCATGAGCATTACTCCTTTACTCCCCCGCTTATATCTATTCCTTTAATGTAGTACCTCTGGACCAGGAGGAATATCAGTATTGAGGGAACGGCAACAAAGAGAGCGCCGGCCATCAGAGGGCCGTACTGTGTAACGTACTTCCCCTGAAGCGTCGAGATTCCTACCGGCATGGTCCTCTTCTCAGGAGAGTAAAGAACGACAAGCGCCCATAAGTAGTCGTTCCAGTTGGACATGAAGTTCATTACCCATAGAATGATTATTGATTCTTTCGCAAGGGGCGCTATAATGTAAAGGATTCGCTGCCTGATGTTTGCCCCGTCTATTATCGAAGCCTCTTCGATTTCTCTCGGAATGCTTATGAAAAATTGCCTCAAGAGAAAGATTCCAAAAGTGGAAGCCAGACCCGGAACGATTATCGCGATAAGGCTGTCAGTCCATCCAAAGGCTTCTACCGTAGTATAGTTGGGAAGAAAGTGAATCATCCCAGGTACCGCCATAGAAACCAGCATCAGCTTGAAATAAGTATCTCTGAATCTGAATTTCAACCTTGCAAGAGCGAAGGCGGCAAGAATCCCCACAAACACCGAAAGGCTTGCGTAGCTCACGGCGGCGATCACACTGTTCAAGAACCACCGAAAAACCGGAGTATCGTGAGGATGTGACAGAACCTCTTTAAAGTTAGAAATCGTAAGGTTTTTTGGCAAGAAGTCGGGTGGCCAGGCCAGTATCTGGGCTTCAGTTCTGAATGCAGTCAGGAAAGTCCAGTAAAGTGGGAAAAGGAATATGAGAGAGATCAGTAAAGCAACTATGTTTATTCCAAAACCTCTTCTCCTCATCGCCGGTCCTCCTTGCTACTTCTTGTGAAGAGATAGTACTGGAGGAAGGTTACGGAAACTACTATCACTCCTGTGATTAATGACATGGCTGTTGCGTAACCCATTCTCGGCCTCGAAGGATTGAATGCCTCTCCATAAATGTGGAGCATTATCGGAATCGTCTCCCTCCCAGGACCCCCACCAGTCATCAGCTGAGGTTGAGCAAACAATCCGAATCCAGCAAGTACCTGAGTTATGACTACAAACATCATCACTTGCTTGAGACCGGGAAGCGTTACATAGAAAAACCTTTGAATTGAATTTGCCCCATCGACTTTGGCAGAATCATACAGGGAATCGGGAATCTTTTTGAGCCCGCCCAGAAGGATCACGGTGTTCCAGCCTACTGTCCACCATACCGTCGCGATGACAATAGAAAACCAAACCCAGGGCAGATCTGTGAGCCAGGGGACTTTGCCGATGCCGAAGAAACTCAGAACATAGTTCAGCAGGCCGGAGTGATTGTTCAGTATCCATCTCCACATTACAGCCACGACGGTTACGGAGAGAGCCGTAGGAACGAAAGTCGCCGTAAGATGCAGGCCCTTTGCCTTCAGCTTCTTGCTATTTAGCATAAGAGCCAGCCCAATTGCGACAAGAACAAGCACGGGCACAGAATAGATAACGAACTGAACGGTTACCCATATTGCCTTCCAGAAGTATTCCGATCTATACCCACTGAAATCGAAGATTTTCCCGTAATTGTCCAACCCGACATACTTAATCATGCCTTGAAACAATCCCCACTCTGTGAGGCTCATATAAACACTCTTGAATAACGGGAAAATGAAGAACACGCCAAAGAACACCGCGTGGGGCAGAATGAGAATATATGGAATAACCTTCTTTGTTCTCAAGAGAACCTCCTCGATGAATGTCCCTTCCGGGAAAACCTCTCCGGAAGGGACATAAGGTTCAGTTAGTCTTGAAGAATTTCGTTGCTTATTCTTTCCGCGTTGCTAAGAGCTTGTTCAACCGTTTTTTGTCCCAAAATGGTAAGGTTCAACGCTTCCCATATCGGTCCTGTAGCATCGCCGTACTTTGGGAAGAAAGGTGGGAAAACAACGTATTCAGCACCTTTGGCAATTGTGCTGTGATAGGGCAAAGACTGGAACTCCGGACTATTCTGAACAGAGATGTTAGCGGGAATCTGGCCTGCAAGTGCCCATTCGTAGCTGTGATTGCTTATCCAGCTTATGAACTTGGCAGCGGCCTCAGTTCTTTCTTTGTCCTGTTTTCTCTGTTTGTAGATGACCATAGTGTGGGAACCGGCCCAGTTTGCCGGCCTTTCAGACCCTAATTGTGGAACCGGTCCGGCACCGAAATTCAGTCCTTCAACTTTCATGTAGTCAGTCAGCATCCAGATTCCGTTGAATTCCATTGCGCAGGTACCTCTCTTGAAAGCGTCGATGTCTGCGTCGACCTGCACCTTTTCTGGCGAAACCTTGTGCTTGAAAACAAGATCCACCAAGAACTGCATTGCATCGATTCCGGCAGGACTATTGAAGGCGGCCTTCGTCAAATCCTCGTTGAACAGCACTCCCCCATTGGAGAAGAAGGCAGAAAACCATATGAAGTAGTTAGGCCAACCTACTGGAATCATTGTGCCCCACTGGTCGATCGTTCCATCTCCGTTAGTGTCCTTGGTAAGAAGCTTTGCGGCCTCAACGAATTCATCTCGAGTCGTCGGAGGATTCTCGGGATCGAGACCGGCCTCTTCGAAAAGGTCCTTGTTCCAGTAGAAGACGAGAGGATGAACATCAAGTGGTATTCCGTACACACTTGAGTCTACATGAACGGCATCCCAAACCGAAGAGACTATGTCTCCCTCTTTCATGTTCATGATCTCAAGGTACTCATCCAAAGGTAGAAGCATTCCCTGACTCACAAAACTTCTGATGTTGTCCACATGGGCAATACCAACATCCGGTCCCTTTCCGCTTGCAAGTGCTATGGGTACCTTTGTGTTATAGTCCGCCCATAGCATGGTGCTCATGTTTACCTGAATCTCATCCTTGTGTTCTTCGTTGAACTTGTCGACAAGTTCCTGCATGAAACTACCGTCGGGCCCTGTAAAACCCGTCCAGTATTCGAGAGTGACTAATCCAAAAGCAGAGACTGAGAAGAAAAGTAAGGCTGACAAAGTGAAAACAAACAGCTTCTTCATAAAAAAACCCTCCCTTGTTCGGTTATTCCTACCCAGAGTCCCTAACTCTGAGAACAGGTTTCTGAACATATATCTTCTCTCTAATTTTCTTGCCTTTGATCATCTTGATTAGCATCTCGGTACTGGTTCTTCCGAGCCAATCCTTATCAAGCGCAACGCTAGTAAGCTTTGGACATACATAAACCGAATATGGTATGTCGTCATATCCGACCACCGCGATCTCTTCCGGAACTCTTATACCCTTAGAACGTAGTAGGGCAATTATCTCCAGAGCATACATGTCGTTGTAGGCGAATACTGCATCGCAAGCCCCGCTGGATTCAAGATACTCTAGAACAACTTTCCCGGCGTTTTCCGGAGAAGATTTGAGTTCGATGGCCGAATTTGCCAGCTCAGTCGAGTATTCCTGCAGCGCCTTTCTGTAGCCGAGACTTCTTCCCCGGGTAGGGAAGATATTCATATCCGGTTGAACTGTGATGATGTTCGAGCGCCCCGATTCGAGCAGATGACGAGTTGCGATGTACCCCCCAAGTTCCTCATCATTATAGACTTCACAGAAACCGCTCTTCTCGAAGTGCCTACCGACTATTACAAAAGGTACCTTGATGCCATCCATTTCGACAGGCTTCGTATCATCGACAGGAGCGATCAGGATTCCGTCTACTCCCTTGTTCTGCAAGAACTCGATCGCAAAGACCTGTTCCTCGTAATCGGCAGCAGTATTCACAAGAAGAAGGTGGAATCCATGCTTCTTAGCTTCTCTCTCCATGCCCTTAACAACTTCCGCGTAAAAAGGGTTAGTATTGTCATCAATTATTACTCCAAGCAACCCAAGCATCTTTCCCTTTAGCGCCTTTGCCATCATATTTGGCGTGTAACCGAGTTCCCTCGCTCTATTCTTAACCTTCTCTCTGGTCTTCTCATCAACATCCCCCTTATCATTCAGGGCTCGAGAGACAGTCGATACTGAAAGCTCAAGTGACTTTGCAACATCCTTTATGGTGATTCTAGCCATTCAGGACACCTCCAAATTCACCAACGATGCCGCAAACGTTTGCGGCAACGTTTGCATTTATTCTAACATCTTAGTAACTTAGGTCCAAAGCAATCCTAGAACGATTATCGGCGTTATTGGACATCTATGACCGAATAATGCAGAATGATTCGATTATTCTGTTAATATCATGTGATGCCAGTCTCTAGAGAGGCAAGACGTAGATAAACATCATGAGGAGGAAGGTAAGGTTGCCAAGCATAACCATGATATGCCAGATTTCGTGGTTGCCAAACTTGCCGGGGAAGGGATTCGGTTTCTCCCGAATGAAGATTACCGCGCCCACCGTATAAAAGGCCCCGCCGAGAAGCAGAAGAAGAATGGCGGACAGCCCTAGTCGAATGTACACGCTGTAGATAAGTGCAATCGAAAGCCATCCCATAGAGAGATAGCCTGCCATCGACACCCATAGCGGCATGGTGGAGAAGAAAACAGACTTGATAACGATGTTGAGGAAAGCGAGTCCCCAGATTACTCCAAAAACAGTCCAGCCAACCCAGCCTCCAACGACAACCAGACAAAATGGCGTATAGGTGCCGGCTATAAGCAAGTATATCGCGCTGTGGTCAAGGATCGCGAAGACCTTGTAGTACTTTCTGAACCACAGGAAGAAGTGAAGAAGACCGCTCAAGGTCATTGAAATGACGACGGTCGTTCCGTATATCGAAAAGCTTACCAGATGAAGCCACTTCTGCTGAATTGCGGAAAAAACAACCAGCAGGACCAGCCCGGCAAGGCCGAGAACGGCGGCCAATATATGGCTTATCGCATTGAATCCTTCGTTGGAGTTTTCGCTCGATACCAGCGGATCGATTCTTCGGCCTTCAATTGTATTCATGGAAAATCCTTTCTGGAAAAGTATTTTATCTTCTATTATAGCCCATTCCATACTTCGCTACGGGAATGCAATATTCTTCACGAGCATTCTGTAACGTTGCATCAAAAAGCAGCTACTCGAAATAAGCGTGGAGAAAATCGGATGAAACGCAAGTCGAGAAATTAAGAGAACAGATATGAAAAAATCAATTCACTATTGCTAGAAGCCTCGAACAAAAGCAGACGGGCATGATGTCAAGCTATTCATATGGACTGTCATGAAGTCTGTTGGGTATCAAAGAAACCAAATTAAGAAGATTGATGAATCTACGAATATCGAGCCGCGGCTTTTACTGCTTCAATCAGGTTTGAGGGATCGGCAATTCCCCTTCCGGCTATGTCGAAGGCCGTCCCGTGATCTACGGAAGTCCTCAGAATCGGCATTCCCAGGGTTATCGAGACCGTCCTCTCGAAATCAAGGGTCTTAGTTGCAATGTGTCCCTGATCATGATACATAGAGATGATGGCGGAGAAAGCACCCTTCCTCGCCATGTTGAAGATCGAATCGGCACCTACAGGGCCAACAACTTCTATGCCCTTCTTTCTTGCAAGCTCGACTGCCGGGATGATTTCTTCGATCTCTTCGCTTCCGAAGAGACCTCCTTCACCCCCATGAGGGTTAAGAGCAGCTACACCGATCGGCTTCGTCCGCTGTATACCCAGCTGTTTCAGAGCCGATTCGCATCTAAGTATATAGTTGTAGACCCTGTCTTTCTTCACCATTCTGCAGGCATCTATGAGCGATACGTGCCTGGATAGGAAGAAGACTCTCATCTCTCCCGCGATTTCGAACATCGTCAGGGGATCTATTGTCTCCGTCAGGGCGCCGAGAATCTCGGTGTGCCCCGCGTAAGGTATTCCTGCAGCCTTGATCGAAAGCTTGTTTATCGGGGCGGTTGTAATTGCCGATATCCTTCCCTCTTCCGCCAGCTCAACCGCCTTCCTGAGATATTCAAAAGCCGCTCTTCCGCAGACTCTATCGACTTTTCCATATTCCGGAAGTCTATCCGGCGTTCCTATGTCGACCAAAGAGAGAGTTCCGGGAGAGAATTCCGTCTGATCGGTTATCCCGGAGACTGTCTCTATCTTCATGCCGAGATGGTTTCTGTCTATTTCTCTTTGAAGAGTCCCGAGTTCGCCGATCACTATCGGCCTGCAGATCTCGAAGATTCCCCTATTGGCGATGGCCTTCGACACGATTTCCGGCCCAATACCCGCAGGGTCACCAACGGGGATGGCTATTGCCGGCTTCTCTGATATCCTTTCCGGTAGAACCGTCTGCTCCATAGGTTTCAGAATCAAACACTACCTCCCAGATGTCTCTTCGTCAGAAGCCCTTTCACTCTCCGAATACTTCCGTCCTGATTCTCGTCATATACCAGCTGAAAAGGTCCACGCAGATTTCGGCGGCCAGCTTGTTCTTCTCAGAGGCGGCGGCGAAGAGCTTCGTTCCTACCGAAGAAATGAAGTCAAACCCGCAGCATCTTCCCTCTTCATTCAAGTCTTTCGCAATATCCATCATTCTTTCGAAATCATCCGTGACAAGCGCCTCTTTTAGGTACTCGACATCTCTGTGTCTCATCAACAGGAAGTTATCAACAGTACTTTCCATACTGGCCTCAATGGTTACGGTAACTCTTTCCATCTGCCACCTCCAAGAGACAATGCAGTGATCACAAAACTCCGGTTGAAGGGATCATCTGATGTCGTGTTTTACTACTCTTATTATTCTATCTGATTTAGTCTGTTTTTATGAAGTCAATTTCCCACCTAAACCACACTCTTGAATAAGTAGTCTCAATTTAGCCCGGTATTCATTGATGCTCTTGTGTCGAAGCTTTTCTGATATTGTCTCAGTATAAGTAGTTTGTTTGCGCGGGAAATGGAATTTTGCAGGATTGATCTCTTCTGTCTTGCATTGAGGCCGGCATAGTGCTGAATTCTGGCAATGAGCTCTACTGATCTTGCCTGTGCAATGGTTTTCGGAGTTTTATTTTGGATTAGTACATATTGTATAATCATACTAACAATATAGGCATAAGTTCTTGTTCTTCTACATTTTCTATGAACGGCAAGCGCGGTCTTTACAGGGTTTTGTTTGATCTGTGATATGTCTATTGTGTTATACCGTAAGTTGTTCTCAACTTTATTTTGTAGGAGGGGAAAGTATGAAGAAACTCTTGTTACTGACTTTGGTTGTGATCATTGCTGTAAGCGCCTTTTCCGGCAAAGTCACAATCTGGAGCTGGCGAACTCAGGACGCTCAGGTATGGAAAGAAGTCGAAGCGGCCTTGAAGAGCAAAGGTCTCGACATAACTATCGAATTCACAGCCTTTGCTCCAACGGAATACGATTCAAAGGTCGCCCTTGCTCTCCAGACCGGCGAAGGTCCGGATATCGTTTACTCCAGAAGACTTCCCGGAGGAAGAACTCAGGTTCTGATCGAGAATGGCCTTTACCTGCCAATCGACGAATTTACGGATATGTCCAACTTCCCGCAGGCCGCTCTGAACTCAGTTACCTGGGAAGACAAGGTTTATGGAGTTCCCTTTGCAGTCCAGGTAGTTGGAATATTCTACAACAAAGACTTTTACGAAGAATTCGGACTAGAGGAACCTGCAACATGGGATGAATTAGTCGCCAACGCTGAAGTTATCAAGAACAAGGGAATCACACCTTTCTTCCTTTATGGGAAGGAAGCGTGGGCACTCACAATGCAGCACGCAATGTGTGGTGTCAGCATTCTTGGACCCGACTGGATAAAGGCTCTGACAGACGGCGAAACTAACTTCCTCGATCCCAAGTTCACCGATCTCAACAGGAGGCTAAACGATCTGAAGGTTTATTATCAGGACGGTTTCATGGGAAACACGACGGTCGATCAGGACGCTGCCTTCGCCTTTGGTCAGGCAGCGATGGTATTCTATGGCGCCTGGGGTTATCAGACATGGAAAGATCTAAATCCCGATCTCAATGTCGGATATTTCATGGTTCCACCACTCACCGAGGACCAGACACCATATGCCTACACTTATCTCGACGGAGCCATAGCATTGACATCTAATGTCAAGAACCTCGAGGACTCCAAAGAGATACTCAAGTTCTGCGCCACACCTGAATTCGGTACGATTTTCGCCGGAATCACTTACAATATTCCTGCCGTCGTAGGCGCAAAAATCCCACCGGATCCTCTACTGGAAGAAGTTCTGGATGTCTACAACAACAACGCTTCCCCATGGGTCTATTGGGTAGGATCTGTCTTCACGACACAGAAGCCTTCTCTGTATGATGACGTTCTCAGCCCGGGAATGCAAGCTCTTTACGCAGGCCAGCTTACCCCCGAAGGACTCTCACAGATGGCTCAGGATGCAATATCTCAGTGGTACCCGCCTTTGATGAATCAGTAAACGACAGATTTCTTCTCTTCCCCGCCGACTGGCGGGGAAGAGTTCATTGAGGAGAACGAAGATGCAGATTAAACTTAGATACCTTCTTGTTTTCATCTTACCTGCCCTGATTCTGTACTCTGTGTTTATAATATACCCACTGATCGACAGCCTCATACTGAGCTTCTTCAGCTGGTCGGGAGTGGGAGCGAGGACCTTCGTCGGTTTAAAGAACTTCCGGACGCTATTTACTGGAAGCTTTTCCAAAGAATTGTTCAACGCCTTCTCCCACAATGTCTACTTCTTCATAATGCTCACGATTCTCGAACTTGGACTGGGCTTTTTAATTGCTTTGATGCTGGCAAGCAAGATAAAGGGAGCTGGAGCATTCAGAGTAGTAACGTACATACCGAACATGATACCTCTAGTTCTTGTTGGATTTATGTGGGTTCTCTTCCTGAATCCTCAGGCAGGACTGGTAAACCAGTTCTTGAGAGCTATCGGACTGGGGAGTTTGGCCCAACCCTGGTTGGGTCAGGCAAACACAGCTCTTACAACGATAATTCTTGTAAATGTGTGGCGAAACCTTGGGTTTTATGTACTCGTTATTCTTGCAGCGATACTTGATATATCGCCAGAATTAATAGAGGCCGCTTATATTGATGGCGCAAACAACTGGAAGATTACGTGGAGAATAATATTCCCACTAACATTTTCCACTTTCAGAACACTAGCGATTCTCATTTTCATCTGGAGTTTCAATATATTCGACATGGTATATGCTCTGGAAGGCGTGCAAGCTGGTCCATACAGATCTACGGACGTTCTCGGGACGCTTTTCTACAGGACGGCCTTCGGGGGGCTTGGTAGCGGGGCCGTTGACATGGGGCTGGGAGCTTCGGTAACGGTCTTTATTTTTACCATAGTCATGCCCGTCTCGATACTGTATGTCTACATCGTCGAGAAGAGACAAAGGAGTGCATGAAGCATGCTGAAGCTTAGCCTTTTCGGAAAAATCGTAGTTTACTTCCTTCTGGTCGTTTACTGTTTGATCATTCTAGTTCCGTTTTTCATTATGATCATGAACTCTCTTAAGTCAATGAGAGAGATCTATTTGCAACCGTTTTCATTCCCATCGAAAGTCCTGTTCGAAAACTATTCGAAGGCATGGCAGCAGGCCGGAATAGGGACGGGTTATAAGAACAGTCTGATTGTTGCCGGTACTTCTGTCATTGGAATTGTAATTGTCTCCTCGATGTTTGCCTATGCGATTTCCAAGTACACCTTCAGGGGAAGGAGATTTCTTTTCATATACTCGATGCTGGGTCTAGCCTTTCCTGCAAGGCTTGCAATAATTCCGATATTCATTCTGCTTAGAAACTTACATCTCACTAACTCTCTAGTTGGACTGATAATAATCTACACCTCCGTCAATATTCCGTTCTCTGTCTTCCTTCTCAAGAATTTCATTGACGGGGTTCCCAACGAGCTTTCAGAAGCGGCAAGAATCGACGGCGCTTCTCCGATGCAGATTTACTGGAGGATTATTCTTCCTCTGGTCAAGCCGGCTCTGTCGATAGTCTCGATCGTCAGCTTCGTCAACGTATGGAACGACTTCTTCTTCCCGCTTATTTTCATCACGGATAGATCGAAGGCGACAATTACTCTGGCGGTTTCGATCTTCTTCGGGGAGTATGTGAACCAGTGGCACTTGTTGTTCTCGGGGCTTACGCTGGCCGTCGCTCCAACGATAATACTCTTCCTGTTGTTCTCGAGGCAGTTCATAACGGGCATGACTCAGGGAGCAATAAAGTAAGGTGCTGGGTGTGAAAGTAAAGCTTGGAATCGACTGTCTGTTAGAGAGCGACATACTGAAGAAGAAACGGATCGGGTTGCTAACTAACTCTAGCGGTGTCAATGGGGATCTGAGAATCAACGTCGACCTCATGCTTAACGGAGGCTTCAATATCGTGAAATTGTTCGGCCCCGAGCACGGTATCTCGGGAGCCGCAGCCGATGGAGTTAGCGTCGGCAACTCGGAGGATACCAAATATGGTATACCGATCTATTCGCTCTTCGGAGCTGTGATACGACCAACAGAGGAGATGCTCTCTGGAATCGATGCCTTCGTTTACGACATTCAGGATGTCGGCCTTCGATTCTATACGTATCTCTACTCCCTCGTCTATTCAATGGAGGAGTGTGCGAAAAGGGGGATAGAGGTAGTAGTTCTCGACAGACCCGACCCGCTTTCATGTAAGGTCGTGGGCCCCACAATAAAGAAGAGGCTCGACAGCATTGTCGGCGGGTACGGCTTAGCTCTGAGGTATGGCATGACCGTTGGAGAGGTGGCAAAGTACTTCAACAAGGTCTTCGATATCGGTGCCGATCTTACAGTAGTGCCGATGGAGAATTACGAGAAATATATGTACTATGATGAGACCGGTCACCTGTGGAGCACGCCTTCCCCGAATATTCCCTCGCTTGAGCACGCAATACTTTACTCGGGTTTCTGCCTCTTCGAGGGCACGAACCTATCTATGGGGCGCGGCACTGTCCACCCGTTCAAATACATAGGAGCGCCATGGATTGACTCCGCACCACTTTATAAGGAACTGAAGAAACTTGATCATCCCGGTGTTGCCTTTAGAGAGAGGACTTTCATTCCGGGAGCATTCAAGCTGCAAGACCAGTCCTGTAACGGTCTCGAGTTCTATGTTACAGATAGAAGCGCCATTAAACCCTTGGAACTTGCTCTAGACATTATCGCCATTCTTATGAAGCTGTGGCCGGGAGAATTCGACTGGGATGAGCATTATCATGGAACGAGCACCCCACTCAACAAGATGTGGGACGGCAGGTATCATTTCGACTTGATAATAGGAGAAGAGCAGTATAGAGAAAAACTGCTTCAAGGGGCAACTTCAGCAGAGCTTTCCGAGTTATGGAAAGATGAGCAAAGAGAGTTTGAGAGTTTAGCAAGAGAATTCAGGATCTATTGAGCTTCTCAAACATCTGTTCGGCCAGTATTTCATCAACATTCCCGGTGAAAAGTGAGGTTCTGTGATTGTTTATCATCTCCGAGAATCTTTCATTGTAATAAGCGGAGGTAAATGAGCCACCAAAAGTGTGTATTGTGTCAACCTCACCGGTTCTTTCAAGAACTCTGAGGGTTCTCTTCGCAAGTACTTCGATCCCTTCATCCGCTACAATCTTAACCAGTTCGGAAGGGTCTTCTAGTGCAACTCTACTAAAAGAGGCAATCTTTGTCTTCATGTCTGGCAAAAGCGTAAGGTTGACAAGTTCTTCTATGTTATCCGTTTCAAAGAAATCGACAAGTTGATCGAAAACGGGATCGTGAGGAATCAGCTCATCCCTGTATTTAAGAGAAGCGACGATCAACTCTTTCGAGATCCAGTAGGCGCTTCCCTCATCATCAAAAATGTGTCCCCAGCCACCTGACTTTACCGCTTCGCCTGCATCGTCATGACCATAAACCGTTGAACCAGTACCTGAAACAACAACAACGCCTCTTTCTTCGCCAACCGCAGCTCTGTACAAGCCTTCAATATCCATAATTACCTCAATTTCTGAGTCTCTGAAAACAGATTCCAATGCTTGTCTCAGCTTTCTTTCGCGAATTCTATCTCCGGCACCGGAGAACGCTGCAAGTATGACGTCCGGAACCCAAATATCGTCGCGGACTAATGAGAAGATCGATACAAGATTACTGGTACTGACTGCAGTGATATTTACTCCCGTCTTATAATTTTTCCTTTTCTTTCCTTCACTTGAAATGGCAGTCACTCTAAGATTAGTGCCGCCTCCGTCCATTGCAAGTATCTTCTTGCTCATTCTACTCTCCTCACAACCTTTAGTCTGTAGCGATCCCCTCTGTATACGGATCTGACTATTTCAACGCATAAGTTTTTATTTGTGAATGTCTGTCTTTCACGAGCTATCCCGTAGCTACCCTCTTCAACATGAAGATGGCATGCCTCTTCTTTGGACAGTCTGCAGACTTCAATGTTTTCCTGAGCGTGATCAAGAACTAGTGACAGTTCATTCTTTAGAATAGCATACAGAGACTCTACACTCATATCTCTGGTGACTATGTTGAGGATCCTTATATCTGCCAGAGGATTCAAGTAAGCCATCTCAATTCCGTATGGTTCGTCATTCAGATATCTCACTCTATGAAGAAACACCACCATACCGTTAGCGGGAACACCGAAACTCTTAGCAATTTCATCAGGAGGAACAACAAGACCAACACTTAACACTTTTGAGCTGGCTCTAAGCTTTTCTCTAGCTGCCTCTTCCGTAAAACCAGTAAGCGAGCTGATACTCTCCTCGTGTTTCTGTTCAACAACGAATGTTCCGCGACCCTTCGATGACTCAATTACAGCCTCTCTCTTGAGCTCGTCAAGTGCTCTTCTAAGAGTAAGCCTACTGACGCCGAATTCATTGCAGAGCTCCTTTTCGGTTGGAATCTTCTTCGAATAGACCCCCTTACTTATTCGACGCTTCAGTTCCTTATAAATCCGGTAGTAAACCGGTGTACCGGCTTCTCTCAATTCACTCCTCCGAGTTCTTTGAGAGCCGAGCGAACATGGCCCCTGTTGCGTTTGAGAGAGTCTTCGCACTTTTCTTTTCCGAGACCCGTAAGAGCCATGAGAATCGCGAGAGGAACCTCCCTACCGGAGGCCTCCAATATCTTCTCGGACTCTTCATAAGAGAGATCGCTAATCTCAGAAACTATTCTAGTTGCTCGATCGACCAACTTTCGATTGAGAATCTTCACCCCTATCATGTAGTTCCCAAAGACTCTGCCAACCTTTACCATAGTGATAGTGCTGATCATATTAAGAACCAGCTTCTGAGCCGTACCGGCCTTCAATCTCGTGCTGCCGGTTACTACTTCAGGACCTGTTCTTACCGCTATTGTCACATCAGCAAACTCCGCGAGATAAGGTTTTCCAACATTACAAATTACGATCGTTTTGGCTCCCTGCTTTCTCGCATACTTAAGAATACCCTCCACGTAAGGAGTTCTCCCCGATGCCGAAATTCCGATCACTGCATCTTTTCGCGATATCCCGACCTTTATTGCGTCCAATTCGCCTTGTTCAATGCTGTCTTCAGCGTGTTCAACAGGGTTGGCTAAAGCTTCCTGACCTCCTGCCATGAGTGTTACAAAGAGATCTTTGGAAACGCCGAAAGTCGGAACGACTTCTGCCGCATCCAGTACTCCTAGTCGACCGCTAGTACCCGCACCGGCATAGACGATTCTCCCACCTGATTCAATGGAGTTCACGCAGTGCTCAACCGCAGAAGCGACTTCTTTCAGGACATCTCTCACTGATAGAGGAACCGTTGCATCCTCTTCATTCATTATTCTAAGCATCTCGTACGTCGATAGTTCATCCAGATTCTTTGTCCTGGGATTTGCTCCCTCTGTTTCCAGCTTGTCAAACTTCATCTCAGACCTCCTGCGGTATGCTAACCGGGAGTCTTCCTTCGGCAGCCATCCTTCCCTTAATAACCTTAAGGATACTCCTCTGCGAAACTCCTTCGTAACCATAACTTAGAACGCAGTTGTTCACACCTTTTATGAAAGCATCGTATGGATTTCTCAAAGCTATTACCAGTGTTCTTCCCGTTCTCTGCGAAAGCCTTATGAGGAATTCTCTCTGTCCATCATTGAGATGAGCATTCTCTGTGAAGACTAATCTTATACCCTTTCCCGGGGCACTTAAAGCCAACTTATCTGCTTCTTCAACTGTCATTCCAGCTGCATAGTCGATCACCGGGCAATCGATCATCTGAGCAATCTCCCTTGCAACTGCGGGGACACCTCTTTGAGGACCATCCTCTACCTGAACTAATCTAGACAGTCTCACAGAGTAAATAGCGCTTACACTGCTGAGAGGAAGAGGTAGGAGAGACTTATCGTTAAGAATAGCTGTTATAGATTTGTCTGAGATCTCCTGCATCACTCTCTGATTTTCAGCGGAAGAGATCTCATCAAGCGAGTTTCTCGCAGATGCTACCGCCTTCATCCTGAAACTCTCCACCCTCTTTAGCGACTCTTGCAGTCGGGCTTCTAGCTCGGAGAATCTTTCGATCTTCCTTGTCAAATACCTCTTAACTCTCCTCTGAATTTCCGGTTCGTGGCAGTATGTAAGGTAGTCCATCCCGTTCTTGAGGCCTTCGATGCCGGCCTCCTCGGGTGAGAAATAATTGCTCACACCCCCCATACCAAGATCATCTGCAACAAGAACGCCCTCATAATTCAGTACGCCACGTGCGAGGTCTGTCAAGATCTCCTTCGACATGGAAGCCGGAACTCGATTGGCTTGAAGCTGAGGAAAGTATATATGAGAAGGCATAATTGAATCTGCAGTAATCTCCCTGAATGGCCTGAGCTCGCAAGAGTCGAGCGTGGAAAACGGTACATCAAGAGTGGGAAGATCTAGATGAGCATCTACATCTACCCTCCCCTTACCTGGAAAATGTTTTAGACAGCTCATTACTCCTTCGATTTTCATTGACTCGACAAAGGCTTTCGCATATGCTATCACCTGATCAGGAGAATCGCCAAAGCTTCTAATGCCAATTCCCGGGTTTTTGGGATTGCAGTTTATATCGACAACGGGAGCGAGATTCCAGTTCACACCTATGGCGTTCATCTCTCTAGCCATAATTCTCCCAGCAAGGGATGAATTCTCAACATTTCCGGTAGCTGCTATCGCCATCGCACCCGGAGAAACGGTGAAGCCCTCCCTGAGTCTGCTTACGATTCCGCCTTCCTGATCTATAGCTATTGCAGGCTTGTATCCAAGAACTCTTTCAATTTCATCGACCAAGTCTCTTATCTGTGCTGAATCAACGATATTTTTCGAGAAGAGAATAATAGCCCCGGGCTTCACTTCTCGAAGTGTCCTTTCGGTCTCGCTATCAATCTCAGGACCCGGGATTCCAATCAGAAAGAGCCGTCCTACGGCTTCATCTAGATTCATCTTCATCTGCTCCTTAATTATGGATACACTACCATTCTAAATTCTGGAGACTTGTATTGTCAATTATCTATTTGTATAGTATGAATATACATAACCTTCGATTCCGTTGCTCATCGATCTTATTCAACTGTAGTTCCCTATAAGTGTGCCAGGAAAAACTTGTATACATAGCGAAAATGGATTAGCATTGCTGTTGGAAGAGCATAGGATCAGTTGCAAGTTCCAAGTTATTAGATGTAATAAGAACAAGAGACCGAGAAGAAGGCAAATCTGATCAGAACGAACTTATTTTGTCATCCTGAAGTGCTCCTGTTCAGGATCTGGGTTTTCGAGAAACAGTGGTTCGGGGTAGCGGGTTCGTGGTAGGAAGAGCATAAGATCAGTTGCAAGTTCCAAGTTGTGAGTTGTAAGTAGAAAAGTCCAACAAAACGGGTCTTGAGTCTGGTGTTTCGTGAATACTAGTGGTTGAACCATCACGACCTCAGTGCTATTGAGAGGCTGTCATCCCGAACTTGTTTCGGGATCTGGTTTTGATCCTCTCGGCGGGGACGGTGGACCGTTGACCGGCAACGCGGTTTTCATCAGCGTACAGCGGTTCATAGGATCGAGATGCTCAAACGAGTTCAGAGTGCATGGTAAGAGACGCGGGACCCCGGACGAACGAAGAACCTGGACGCGTAGCGTCGGAACGAAGAACCGTTCTTTGACGATTTTTTATTCTTGGGCTTGCAACTTGGAACTGACAACTTGCAACTACTCTTTCGAAGGACGGGTCCATGTTCTTGGACGAAGGACCAAGGACGGCTCTGCTTCAAGCATGACGGCGTTTGACGTTTTTTTCGGGCCTGCGGCTTGCAACTTGGAACTAAGAACCTGCAACTGCTTTTCCCGGACGGCGGACCGTTGACGGTTAACGTAAAACATAAGGAGGTTCATTTTGATCTGGAATAAAGTTGATGAAATAGTCTCGTGCGGTATTGAAAAAGCAGTGTACCCGGGAGCCGTAGTTTTAATAGGGAAGGATACCGAGGTCCTTTACAAGAAGGCCTACGGATTCATCGCGGTAGACGACAATATTCCCACGACACTTGAAACGGTGTACGACATCGCGAGCTTAAGCAAGGTGGTTGCAACCACAAGCGCGATAATGCTTCTCGTCTCGCGTGGAGAGCTTTCTCTCTGGGATACACTTGGAGATTTCTTCGATGTACCCGAATCAAAGAAGGGAATTTCAATTTTCCATCTGCTAACCCATACCTCGGGGATGCAGCCCTATTCTGAAGCTTGGCGAGAAATCAAGGGAAGGGAGTTGCTGGATTCCATAATCTCACTAGAGCCAGAGTCAGGACCAATGGAAAAAATAAACTATTCATGTCTTAATTTCATAACTCTCATGGCCGTTGTCGAGAAAGTCACCTCTATAAAATTCGACGAGTTCTGTTCAAAGGAGGTTTTTGAACCGCTCGGGATGAATTCGACCTCATATCTGCCGAAGGACCTCGATCACGTGGCACCGACAAGCGAACGGGAAGGAAAGGTTCTAAGGGGTTTGCCGGATGACGAACTAGCGTATTATCTCGGTGGAGTAAGCGGAAATGCAGGCGTTTTTTCATCGGCTGAAGATCTTTTCAGGTTCGTCTCCAGTCTAATGTATGCGAGACTTGTACCTTCGAGGGTCTTTGAAACGTTCATATCTGAAACAGTATCGATAGGAGAAAGCAAACGGCATCTAGGCTGGATGGCACCTGCAAGGGGTTCCAGTGCAGGTGACATACTCGGAGAAGAGGCTTTTGGTCATACCGGATTCACAGGGACTTCAATATGGGCAGACCCCGCCACGGGACTATTTGTTATTCTTCTCTCCAACCGAACGAACATTAGCCGGAGAGACACTATACCTCAGATGCAAAGAATCAGAAGGCGCTTACACAACCTCATATTTGGGAGCCTCGGATGATCTGGAATGAGATAAGAGATCTTCTCTCCAGCCAATCAAGAAACATTCTCGGAGTCATGTCGGGAACGTCGGCCGACGGTTTGGAGCTCGCAATCGTTAATTGTTCCGGGAGCGGAAAGTCCATGAAGGTGAAGCTTCTCGAGCACTCTTCTGTCCAGTTTGAGTCCAGCTTTCATAATGAAATTGTAAGAACCTTCGACCCGTCGCTTTCGGGTGTAGACAGAGTAAATTGGATGAACTTCCTCATCGGGAAAAAGCACGCAAACGCAATCAAGTCCTTTCTAGATAGGACAGAAGTCAAAGTTGAGGCAATCGCATACCACGGACAGACCGTTTACCACGACCCTGCGGTGCATGCCACTCTTCAGATTGGCGAAGCGGATATCGTGTCTTCTGAGACTGGCCTTCCGGTTGTCTTTGATTTCAGAAAGAAGGACATGGTTTTCGGTGGAGAGGGAGCACCTATCATCCCTTATTTCGATTGGATCTATTTTGAAAGCGGCATCTACGCAGTAAATCTAGGTGGAATAGCGAACGTAACTTATGTGGCTGAGAAACTTGAAGACGTGAAGGCCTTTGACACAGGTCCAGCCAACTGCCTGATAGATCTAGTAGTAAAAAGGAATTTCAATAAGGAGTTTGACAAAGGCGGCAAGATCGCGACAAGGGGCTCTGTGAACAGCGAGATACTCGACGTTCTCATAGAGAGAGACCGAAAATATTTTGAGAGGAAACCCCCGAAATCGACGGGAAGAGAGGTCTACAACGAAGCCTTCCTGGAGGGGATCTCCGTCTCCTCTCCGGAAAACCTTGTTAGAACACTCGTTAGGTTCAGCGTATTCCAGTTAGTTCAAAGCATCAATTCATATTTACCTTTGGGGAAAAGAATCGTAGTTACGGGAGGAGGGGCCCTTAACCCCGTTATGATCGAGGACCTTAAACAACTGAGCGGCTTTGATGTAGAAGTGCCTGACAGAACCTTCTTACAGGCAAAGGAAGCGATGGGCATGGCAGTTCTAGCTCAGGAGTTCTTTAACGGGGTAGAAGCAAACGTTCCATCTGTAACGGGAGCGAGAAAGAGAGTTGTTCTAGGAAAACTGGCTTTACCTTGATCTCCCTGACGGGAGAGAAAACAAAAAGGAGGTTTTTACAGTGAGGCGAATCTTTCTGTTAGTTCTCGCAGTTCTTTTCACCACCATGTCAATGGCAGCTCCATTTGTGGAAGATACTCTGCTTACACCGGATCCAAATCCTAAGATGGGAGGTACTCTATATCTAGCGCTTACCGGATCTCCCCAATCATTCAACTTCTACGGAACCCTTGACAACAACGCATACACGGTGGTGGGTCAGATGTTAACAGGACTTGTAGAGGCTCATCCCGTTACATCGGCAATCAGACCGGCCCTTGCAGAGTCGTGGGAAGTCTCGGAAGACAACAAGGAGGTGACTTTCCATCTGAGAGATGTGAAATGGTCCGATGGCGTCCCTCTGACCGCCGATGACGTAATCTTCACATTTGAACACTTCGTTATGAATCCCGTAGCCAGAGGAAACTCCGTCGCTAGATTCACAATCGAAGAAAAACCGATTGAGTGGGTCAAGGTCGACGACAGCACGGTCAAGGCTATTCTGCCAGCGCCGTATGCCGCTTTCTTCACAGTTCTATCGCACGCTTATATCTACCCCTCACATGCGCTTGAAGACAAGATAGACAAAGACAGGCCCGACTCCGTTAATGATCTATGGCTGACAAACACTCCTCTGAACGAGATTCCAGCAAACGGACCATTCATGCTCTCGGAATACATAATAGACCAGAAGGTCGTCATGACAAAGAATCCAAACTACTGGAAGGTCGATGAATATGGCAACAAGCTTCCCTATGTGGACAAAATCGAGTACCTCGTTGTAAGCGATGCACAGGTGAGGCTTGCCAAGTTCATGGCCGGCGAGCTTGATTACATGGCCGTCTCGGGAAATGACTTCCCGATACTGAAGGAGAGAGAACTTGCCGGTGGTCCATTCAGAGTCTTCCTTGCCGAGCCTACTCAGCCTACTCCAAGCCCGATTCATATCGCCTTCAATTTCGATGCCGAGGACCCGAAACTCAGAGAGGTTTTCAGAACCACCGAGTTCCGCCAGGCAATGGAATATGCCCTGGACAGAGAGAGAATTATCGATGAGGTTTACAATGGACTGGCCGTTCTTGGAGGAGTGCCTGTGCTTCCTTCGAACAAGGCCTTCTACAATCCAAAGATCGAAGAGATTCGCAGACCTTTCAACCTTGCCGAAGCAGCAAGGCTCCTTGACGAATTAGGCTTCAAGGACGTCAACGGTGATGGTCTGAGAGACTACCCGGACGGAAGCAAGTTTGAATTCGTCCTGACTCTTCAGAGCGCTCCTCAAGAATATCAGGATATCGCCTACATATACTCCCAGGATCTACTTAGCATAGGAATTAAGGTAAACCTGCAGATACTTGATAGTTCTCTTACCGGCCAGATGTTCGGTGCAGGTAGTTTCGAAGTTGGAATCAGGGCATTTGGAAACCAACCCGATCCTCAGTTGAGAAAGGCCATATGGCAGCCGGGCACACAACTGTATTACTGGCACAGAACAACAAGGGATCCCGAGACGAATCTTCCGATATTCGAGAACATGCTTGACTGGGAGAAGAGAGTATATGAGCTCTTTGAGCTCGGTCAAGTCGCAATGGACCACGCAGTAAGAAAGACCTTCTACGACGAATGGCAGGAGATTTACGCAGAGTACTTACCCGTGATATTTGTGTGTAAAGGTATGAATCTTTATGCTGCCAACAAGTCTCTTGGAAATGTCGAACAGAACGAAGAGGGTCTTCTCTCTTACGCTTCCTGGACTGTATTTAAGAAATAGGCGCTTAATTTGCGGGAGGAGATTCTCCTCCCGCTTTACTTCTCTGGAGGAAGGTCATGTGGTCTTTTATCGCAAGAAGATTGCTTATCATGATTCCAATGATGTTCTTCATATCTGTGATCTGCTTCGTGATTACCGAGCTTCAGCCGGGCGATTTCATAAGCCAGTACCTTGATAATCCGAGAATCTCACCGGCACAGATCGAACTGCTTAGAAAGAACCTCGGCCTAGACGAACCCGCACATGTCAGATACTGGAACTGGATAAAGGGAATCGTCACCCGCGGAGACTTTGGATATTCTTTCGCCTTCCAGAGACCTGTTGGAGAGTTGATATGGGAACGCATGGGTTGGACTGTATTTATTGCACTAGGAGCGATTGTATTCCAGTGGATTCTTGCAGTTCCTATGGGCATCTATTCGGCGCTACATCCATATTCATTTGGGGATTACACCTTAACCGTTGTTGGTTTCATAGGAGTCTCCATACCTGATTTTTTCATGGCTCTAATCTTGATGTATCTAATGCTGCAGATGGGGGCGACATCAATAGGGGGCCTCTTTTCGCCCCAGTTTGTCGGGGCGCCCTTCAGTCTGGCAAAACTTGTAGACCTTCTGAAACACATTTGGGTCCCTCTCATAGTCGTTGGGATGAGCGGTTTGGCCGGGCTTATGCGGGTAATGCGCGGAAACATGCTCGATGTGGTCTCTTCTCCTTTCGTTACTTCCCTTAGAGCCCACGGGCTCGATGAGAAGACCGTTAGGAAGCACGCAATCAAGAACGCCCTAAATCCTATGGTCAGCATAGCCGGAACGGAACTTCCGAATGTGTTCAGCGGAACTATCATCGCCGCTATCGTATTGAACCTTCCGACAATGGGGCCTTTCTTCTACAACGCTCTTCTTAACCACGACCAGTATCTCGTTATGACGTTCCTGATGTTCATTGCCATCATAACCCAGATCGGGAATCTTCTTGCAGACATTGCTCTAGCCGTTCTCGATCCAAGGATAAGGATGAGCTGACATGCAGAGCACTAAAGAACGAATCGCAAGAAACTTTTTTAAACATAAATTGGGAGTCATTGGGCTTATTGCTCTTTCGATCATGTACTTACTGGTTATATTCGCCGATTTCATAGCTCCTTACAACTATATAACGGCACATAGAAACTTCGTGTACGCTCCGCCTTCGAAGATCCGTTTCTTCGACGAAGAAGGCAAATGGCGGGGACCCTTCGTGTACGGAATGACCAAGCTCAGAAACCCCGTTACCTATAGACTGGAATTCACGGAAGACAAGAGCAAAGTAGTACCGATAAAGCTCTTCGTAAGGGGTGAAGAATACACTTTCTGGGGGCTTTTTAAGACTGATCTTCATCTATTTGGAGTCGAGGAGTCATCGGATGTGGCAATGATACTTCTCTTTGGAGGAGACAGGTTTGGTAGAGATCTATTCTCCAGGGTCTTAATCGGGGGTAAGGTCTCCATGACCGTCGGCCTCGTCGGCACTCTGATAAGCGTATTCATAGGAGCGATAGTGGGAGCGCTTTCCGGATTCTACGGCGGGACTATAGACGTACTCATACAGCGTTTCATAGAGCTACTGAGATCTTTCCCGAGAATACCTCTATGGCTGGCTCTTGCTACAATACTGCCTCCGCAGTGGCCGAGCACGTGGGTTTACTTCGGAATCGTAATTGTTCTGTCGCTAATAGGCTGGATGGGTGTTGCTCGTGTCGTGAGGGGAATGGTCTTGAGCCTTAGAGAGAAAGAGTTTATTCTTGCTGCCAAAGTATCCGGTGTATCGAACATGAAGATAATAACTCGTCACCTCATCCCAAACACGATCAGCTATCTAATAGTCGTTTCGACTCTTTCAATACCGGGAATGATTTTGGGCGAGAGCGCAATCAGTTTTCTTGGCCTTGGCATAAAGGAACCTATGACCAGCTGGGGATTGTTGTTGAAACAGGCGCAGTCCCTATCTGAACTAGAGGCTCATCCCTGGCTGATGGTCCCTGGAATCTTCATAATCGTCGCGGTCCTCTCCTTCAACTTCGTCGGAGATGCCTTAAGAGATGCCGTTGATCCTTACAGGGCGGTGGAGAAGGTATGAGCACAATCCTAGAAGTCAAGAATCTAAAGACGTATTTCAGAAGTCCGGATGGTCTGGTCAAGGCCGTAGACGACATCAGTTTCAACCTCGAAAAGGGAGAGATTCTAGCTCTGGTCGGAGAGTCAGGCTGTGGAAAGAGCGTGACCGTACAGACTATACTCGGTCTTATAAAGGTTCCTCCCGCAAAGGTTGAAGGAGAGATCTTCTACAAGGATAAGAATCTAGTTGGACTTCCTAACAGAGCATACAGAGACATCAGGGGCAGAGAAATCAGCATGATATTCCAGGAACCGATGTCGACGTTCGATCCTCTCTTCACCATAGGATACCAACTGACAGAAGTGGCAAGAGCTCACATGCCATGGAACGAAGGCAGAACATATGAGGAGATTATTTCGATTCTACGCAGAGTCAACATTCCCGAACCCGAGAAGAGATACAAGGAGTATCCCCACGAAATGAGCGGCGGCATGCTACAGAGAATAATGATTGCGATGGCTCTAATAACGAATCCAGAGATAATCATCGCCGACGAACCAACCACCGCACTGGATGTAACAATACAGGCACAGGTTCTAAACATTATGCGAGAGCTCCAGGGCGAATTCGGCAGTTCGATAATCTTCATCACCCATGATCTCGGGGTAGTTGCCGAACTGGCCGACAGGGTTCACGTCATGTACGCCGGAAAGATCGTCGAGAAGGCAGGGGTGAATGAGCTTTATTCATCCCCCTCTCATCCTTACACAAAGGGCTTGCTGAACTCCAGAGTGATGAGATCCTTCAAGGGAAAGAAGCTGCCTTACATCGAAGGATACGTTCCCAGGGCATATGAGTTTCCAGAGGGCTGTCGATTCAATCCGAGATGCCCTCATGCGATGGAGATCTGCCGACAGAAAGATCCGCCCGAATTCTATGTTGGTGACGGCCACACTGCTGCCTGCTGGCTTTTCGAGGAGGGATCTGAAAAATGAAGATACTTTCTACCGAAGGACTTAAGAAGTTCTTTCCTATAAAGGCCGGTGTCTTCCTCCAGGTTGTCGGCCATGTAAGGGCAATGCAGTCGGTTACCCTTGAGATAAACAGGGGAGAGACTATCGGAGTAGTCGGGGAATCCGGCTGCGGAAAGAGCACTCTGGGTAGGACGATAGTGAAGATCTACGAGCCGACCGGCGGGAAGATATTCTACCATGACGAAAACGGAGAAGAACATGACATAACAAAAGGATTTGGAAAGAACGTGCGCTCGAAGTTTCGACGAGATGTTCAGATGATCTTTCAGAATCCCTTCGATTCTCTTGACCCCAGAATGACGGTACGGGATATTATAAGGGAACCGATCGAGGCACACAACCTCTTATCCAAGAATGAAGCAGAGGATTATGTGGGAGAGCTTCTGATGAAAGTGGGCCTCTATCCCGAATACGCCCAGCGTTACCCTCACGAGTTTTCCGGGGGACAGAGGCAGAGGATCGCGATAGCCCGTTCGATCTCGGTTGGACCGAGGTTGATAATTTGCGATGAACCCACCTCTGCCCTCGACGTTTCCGTTCAGAGTCAGATAATAAACCTGTTGCAGGAGTTGAGGGACGAAAGCGAGATGTCCTACATCTTTATCTCACACAACCTAGACGTCGTGCACCACATGAGCGACAGAATAATGGTGATGTATCTGGGGAACGTCGTGGAGACTGCCGAAGCAACGGAGCTTTTCAATAACCCCGCTCACCCTTACACAAAGGCACTTATGGCTTCGATTCCAAATTGGGATCCCGAGAACCGGAAACTTCAGAACATCAGACTGGAAGGGGAACCCCCTAGCCCGATAAATCCACCGTCTGGATGCCCGTTTCACCCTAGATGCCCCTACAAAATGGACATCTGCAGCAAAGAAATGCCCGGCAACTTCGAGGTGGCTGAGGGCCATACAGTCGCTTGCTGGCTGCATGAAACGAACAAAGAACGAGGTTAGGGGTTGGTGGTAGGGGGTTGGATAGAGCAAGAGATCAGTTGCAAGATGCAAGTTCCAAGTTCTGAGTTGTAAGAAGAACAAGAGACCGAGAAGAAGGCAAATCTGATCAGAACGAACTTATTTTGTCACTGACAATGCTCCTGTTCAGGATCATGGTCTCTTGCGAAAATAGGGACCTTAGGAGCCGGTCAGTCCCTATTTTCGCTCTCGTCTTCTCGTGAGCGCAGCGAACTCTCGTAAATGCTCTTTCTCGGCTCTCGACAATACTCTTTCTCGTCAGGCCGATCTCAAAGAAAAAGGCCCGCCGCTGGGCAGGCCTTTGCATTAATTCTCAATCTAGCATTACGGCTTTGATTACTTTGTCTTTCTCATTCTCCGCCTTGACCATCATCTCGCCGATATCTTCCAGTTTGAAGGTATCGGTAATCAGAGGTTTCACATTTACTGCTCCGCTCTTTATCATTTCTACGCATCTTGGGAAGTACAGAGCCGGAACTGCATGTGAGGCTCTAAGCTGAAGCTTGTTGAAGTGGAACTTGTTGGCATCGAACTTTATGAACCGTCCCTCACCGTAATCAATTCCGATGAAGCCGACGACTCCTCCAAAATTCATGACGTCGAGAACTTCGGGAATTGCGTACGGCGGTGCGGTGACGAGAGCTTTATCCACGCCGCCCTTGGGGAATTTGTAGGAGCCGATCGGGGTCTTGTCGACGAGTAAGACATCCTCCACTCCGAAGCTCTTTGCGACATCTATTCTTATCTTAGATCTTGAATGGTTGGCGGCAAAGACTCTTCTTGCTCCCATGGCCTTGACTATCTGAACGGCCATGAGACCGATCGGGCCTAGACCAACGACGAGCACGTCGTCGTTCAGCTTGGGGTCTACCGTGTATGTGAGGTCAAGCGCAACTCCCATTGGCTCGACGAGAGAGGCTTCTTCGTATGGGACTCCTTCGAATGGCACCGCATTCTGTTTATCGATTATTACCTTCTCGGCAAAGCCCATCGTGAGATTCTCTTTCTCGGCCCTTATGAAGACGTTGGGTGCTCTGTCATGGCAGAGATCCACTCGCCCGTTTCTGCAGTCCTCACAAGTCCCACAAAAGGAGCCGCTTTCTACCAGCACGCTCTGTCCGACCTTGACATTTTCAACATTTGAACCGACCTCTTCCACAATGCCGACTATCTCGTGGCCGAAAGTCTGCCAATCCTTGGCTTCAGTTCTTGCTGTGTGAAGATCTGTTCCGCAGATTCCCGAGGCCTTTATCTTCAGCAGTACATCATTCGGTTTCAGAGTGGGGAGATCTACGTCCCGGATCTCGAATTTGAACGGCGATTTTACAAACGCGGCTTTCACATAGACACCCCCTACAGATCTAGATTTGAACCGGAGACTATCTCTTCTATCCTTTCGTATAGTCCGTCGTCCATATCCCATTCGACGGCGCCGAGATTCTGCTCAATCTGTTCGACCTTCTGAGCGCCCGCAATTACCGAAGTCACTGCTTCATTTCTGATAAGCCAGTTAATGGCTATGTGACTCAGAGGCTTCCCTATTTCATGCGCCAGTCTGTTCAGTTCCACGACGACCTCGTAGTATTTCTTGAACTCAGGTGAATTTAGCTTCGGATTTGCTGCCCGCACGTCGTGTTCACTGAACTTCTTCTTGTCGCTTATCGCACCAGCCAGGAGTCCCTGGAAGAGCGGGCTATATGGCAGAAAGGCCATTCCATTCTCCAGAACGAAGGGAAGGACTTCCTTTTCGACTCTGTAATCGAGCGGAATATTATGGTAGCTCTTTGGGTTCCTTTCGAGCAAGTTGTAGAGACCCTGCATGCTGCTGACCTCTCCCACTTTCATAGCTCTCTTCGCCTCAGCGATGGAGAAATTAGAAAGACCTATGTATCTTATCTTTCCTTCCTTCTTCAGCTGAACCATGGTCTCCATTGTCTCTTCGATCTCGACTTCGGGATCTGGCCAGTGAAGCTGATAAAGATCCACGTGATCAGTTCCAAGTCTTCTCAGACTATTCTCTATCTCTTTGCGGATGCTCTCCGGCTTCAGGCAGTTTCTCGTTCTTCCCTGATCGTCCCAGAGAAGGCCACACTTTGTTGCAATGAAGATCTTATCCCTCAAGCCTTTTATTGCCTTGCCGAGTACCTCCTCAGCGTGTCCCAAACCGTACACGGGCGCCACATCGAAAACGTTTATGCCACCGCTAATTGCCCTCTGGATTGTTTTGATCGAATCTTCGTCGTTCGTTCCATCCCAGAAAGAGGGGCCGGATACTCCCCAGCAACCGTAACCGAGTGCCGATAGCTTCTCTTCTATCTTTTTCACTTTTTTGTACTTCAATTGTCTCGCCTCCCTTATTCGAGATTTGCGTGGTTCTTGAACATCATTTCCGAATCTATGCTCAATCTCTCCATCAAGTTCATTACAATGATATCCGTTAGAATCAACAGTGATTGTTCGAATAGATTCCCCATCGGTTGAACCGAAGAGACGCCCGTCCTGTCTGGCACTTTCGGCGTCTTCGTGGGGATCGTAATAACCACATCGCTTATGCCTGCCACTGTGGATTCCTTGCTGGCAGTTATAGAAGCTATTCCGGCTCCAAGTTTTCGGGCCTTCTCGCTGTTAAGAACCACAGAAGGAGTCTCCCCCGAAGCGGATCCAACGATTAAGAGGTCTCCCTCTCCCAAAGAGGGGCTGGTTACTTCTCCAACAACATGGACCTTCAATCCCAGATGCATAAGCCTCATCGCGAAGGCCTTGATCGCCAGGCCAGACCTGCCCATCGCAAAGAGAAAAACTCTTCTTGCCTTTAGAATTCTCTCTGAGAGCTCTTCGATCGATTCATCCGTAACTCCGGACAGGACGGATCTAATCTCGTCAATAACAACATCAAGCGTACTTTCGAATTTCATGAGCCCTTCTCCAGTCGCTTCTTTATCTCCGATGCCACTCTTGCAGGATCGGCTGCTTCCCATATCGATCTTCCGGCAATCACAATGTCGGGCTTCAAGGGGAATACATGAGAGAGGTTCTCAGGTGAAATTCCTCCCGCCACTGCGATTTTCGTTTCTGGAAGGACCCTCCGGATAATTTCGATCTTTTTCGCGTATTCGAGAAGGTGCATGCTCTCTCCCACACCGCTCAGATCGGCAGAGGTGTGGACGCATACGTAATCCGGTGATAGCGGAGAGACCTTTTCGGCAAAGGATTGGAGATCAGAAATCTCTATAGTGTCCAACATTAGCTCTCCGCCAAACTGGTCGGCAGCTTTTCTAACTTCCGAAATCGTCTTGAAAGAAGCGAATCCAAGAACCGTCACGATATCTGCTCCGTTTTCAAAGGCCATCGCCGCTTCGAGATAACCTCCATCTACAATCTTCATATCTGCGAGAATCTCATGATCGGGCAGGATCTCGCTTATCTCTCTTACCAGAGCCGCACCGTGAGCAAGAACGGCAGGCGTACCGACTTCGAGAATGTCTATGTAATCAGCAACTTCTTTGGCGGTCTTTAGAAAGCTGGCCTTTATGTGAGTGTCGTTTGCGAGTTGTAAACGGATCATCAATAGGTTACCCCGCCAACGAGAATGATACTGGAGTATGGTATCTGCTCTCCGGTTCTGATTACTCCCTTCGATTGCTTGTTAGTGAGTTCCTTGAACCTGACATGGGGAACGAACTCCACTTCTATTCCTTCGGGCAGATGCTTCAAAGTATCTTCTAGACATTTTGGACTAACGGTCTTCATCTCTTCGGAGAAGATTACCTTTTCAACTTCTAGCTCTTCGAGCACAGGATCAAGAACATCAAATACTCCAGGCTTTCCGCCTACAATACTGACGTCTATCCTGTATCTGTCTGAAGCAATAGGAAGTCCGGAGTCAGATATTACCAGAAGGTCTGTGTGCCCCATCGAACCTATAAGATTGCATATCTCCTTATTCAGAATTCCACTTTTCTTCATAATTATCGCTCCCTTCAAATCTTTGTAGTCAAATGTATCCGGAATTTGTAGTGGGTTGCTTCGTACCAGCACTGCACCAGCTCAACATGCTCACCCAGGGCAGTGCAGCCTACTCTTTCGTAATATAGGATCGGCGCTCCCTCTTCTATCTTCAGAAGCTTTGCTATTCTTCCCTCGGCGAGCCGTCCCTCTATGATCGCGTCTCCCTCGACGACGGCAGTTCCCTTATTTCCCATCAGTTCATAAAGAGAACCCTCAAAGTTCTCTTCTCCGGTAAGGTTTGATCTAGACGTGAGAAATGATATGAAAAGAGCAAGAGGAAAGTAGGATTCATTTCCCCTCAGTCTCGTAACCTGAAGCAACTCTTCGTCTTCCGTGACGTGGAGAATTCTCGCCATGTCCGGACCTGCCTTGACTTTCTTTACCTCAACAACCTTAGTTATCGGCACATGGCTCTCGAGCCTCATCTGTTCAGTGAAGCTTCGGATAGTTGTAAGCTGCTCCTGAGAAGCGTTGTTCGTTACGATAGTCCCTCTTCCCCGAGACCTGGAGATCTGTCCGCTGCTTTCCAGGGCCTGCAAGGCTCTCCTCACGGTCGCCCTGCTGACGTCAAACGCTTTCATCATAGCTTCTTCCGTTGGAAGTTTTCTACCAACGGCGCCTGGTTCCTTCATATAATCTGAAATTATTCTATATATCTGGTAGTAGAGAGGAACCGGACTTGCTCTATCAAGGGCTATTCTTCTGTCTGCATTGAAAAGCATTATGAAATCACATCCTTCTTCGCGGTACTCGAGAGGCAAATAGGCTAATTCGAATACGGTCTCAGTTTTGCAAGGTCTTCATAGGTTTCTATGAGCGAACTGTAGGCCTTATCGAAAACACCGAAAAGTCTTTCGTAGTACCTGTGATTTTCTGGGTCGTATTCGATGAACTGAACATCCCTCACGAAGTTAGACGCTTCCTTGAACGTCATCTCTCCAGCTCCAACAGCTCCAATAATAGCCGCTCCCATTGACGTTGCCTCTTCAAGATACTCCGGCACGGTAACCGTCTTTCCGAATATATCGGCTACAATTTGTTTCCAGTTTCTTCCCTTTGCTCCTCCGCCGATAAGGCGAATCTTGTCGAACTTTCCCTTTGTCTCAAGAATATCCAGGACTATTTTCAGGTTGAAGGCCACACCTTCGAGCACCGCCCTCAGCATGTCGGCCTTTCTATGTGTCGAGGAAAGTCCTATAAAGGCTCCTCTAGCATTTATGTTCCACCTCGGGCTTCTCTCCCCAAGCAAATAAGGTAGAAAGACTAGGTTTCCCGCTCCGGGTCTTGTCTGGTCAATTAGATCGTCCATAATTGTAAAGGCGTTGAGCCCGAGTGCCTTGGCCTTCTCTTCTTCGTGCTGACAGAGAGCATCCTTTGCCCAATGATAAGAGGCTCCGCCTGCTTGCATTGTGCCAGTGGGGCAATAAAAACCCTCTATGGGATAAGCAAAGTTAAACGTCCTCGATTTCTCATCGAAGAGCGGTTCCGTGGAGCATGTGCTGACCCAGCTCGACGAACCGAGATAGAGATAAGCCTCATCGGGACTGACAACCCCTGCTCCGAGACAGGCACACGCGCCGTCTCCGCCTCCGCGGACTATGAGAGTCTTCTTAGACAGTCCAAGTTCCTCCGCTACCTTCGGTAGTATCTCCGAGACGACTTTCGTTGAGGAGGTCACGGCGGGAAGTTTATCCATATCCAGCCCGAGAACCTCTACGAGTCTTTCCGACCATTTCAGGTTTTTGATATCGAAGAGAAGCGTCATAGATGCATCTGAATGGTCCGTCCCAAACTCTCCGGTGAATCTGGATACTATGTAATCCTTCGCATTCAGGAATTTATGTGCCTTATTGTATATTTCGGGTTCGTTGTCCTTTATCCAGGCAATCTTCGGGCCGGAGTATGTCGGCGTTATCCTCGATCCCGTGAGCCTGTAAACGAAATCATTGCCCACTTCTTCGAGCCTTGCCGACTGTTCGACGCTTCTCTGATCGGCCCATATGATGGCTCTTCTAAGGAGCTTTCCGTCCCTGTCCACAGGAATGGCTCCCATCATCTGGCCGCTGAAGCTTATAGCGACTATCTCTTCGGGATTGACACCGGCCCTGACGATGAGCTCCGAGGTGGTTTCTTTGACGGACTCCCACCACTCCAGAGGATCTTGTTCTACCTGATTCGGCCCGGGATGATAGGTCTTGTAACCTGAGAAAGAACTGGCCAGGAGTTTTCCGTCCACTCCGTAAAGTGTCGCCTTGTTCCCGGTAGTTCCCAGATCGTATGCGATGACGTATTTCACTTCTTATCGCCCCCGATTATCTCATTAACGAGAGCTTCGATTTCTTCCCTTTCCGGCATTGAAGGCGAAGTGCCGAATCTTGTCGTGGAAATGGCGGCTCCGGCACGGGCGTAGTCGATGGCTCTTTCCAATCTCTCTCCCCTTGAGAGATATGCCGCAAAAACGCCGGCAAATGCATCTCCAGCTCCGGTTGTATCAATAGTCTTCACCCTGCAGGCGGGGACGAGTCCTCCATTTACCGATGGACAGTAAACTCCCTTACCTCCAAGAGTTATGAGTACAGTGTCCACCGACTTCTTCAATTCAGACGCTATAGCCTCTATCGACTCCATTCCATCGAGGGGAATTCCCGTCATGAGGCTGGCCTCTATCTCGTTCGGCATAATAATGTCTACATATTTGAGGATCGAATGATCAAATTCCTTTACGGGAGCGGGATTTAGCAAGACTCTCGCCCCGGAGTCCCTGGCGAGTTTTATCGCCTCATAGGTTGCGTCGAGATTCGCTTCAAACTGGGTAAGAAAGACATTGGAAGAGGTGAAGATATCTCTGTGCCTTCTAACATCCTCAACAGTCAACTCGTTGCACGCCTCTGGCGCAACTGCAATAGCGTTGTTTCCATTGTTCTCATCTACTATTATCAGAGCGACACCAGTTCCGGCAGTATCCGACTCGAGAAGATACTCCTTTGTGATTCCAAATCTATCGAATGCGTCCTTCACGAATGGAGCAAACAAGTCTTTGCCTATCTTCGTCATGAACTTGACGTCAGATCCGGCCTTTCTGGCAGCCACAGCCTGGTTGAAACCCTTGCCTCCGGGACCCATCTTGAAGGGACCGGAAAAGACCGTCTCTCCTACAACGGGTATGTGAGGAGAAAGGGTGGTGAGATCCATGACATAGCTACCGAATACTGTCACTTTATTCATCTGAAACCTCCAAACAATCCAATAATTCTATCTAGGTCTCCTCTCTTCCGCGATCTCCAGCAATTCACCGCCCGGACCCTTGAACGTGTTGTAGTAAACCTTGCCGTCAAAGACCGTAATAGGATCGGTCGATTCGAGTTCAATGCCGTTGCTCTTAAGGTAATCCATTGCCTTTTCAATGTCATCTACAACAAAAGAAAGATGCTGAAAGTGAGATTGTGATTCAGGAGCAAACTCCCTATCTTTGCTATCTTCGTAACACATAAGTTCGATTTCACAGCCTTCGCCGGCAACAAACGCCACTTCGAGCCTCTTTTCAGGCAGCTTCTCTCTATTAACCAGTTTCAACCCGAGAAGACCTGTGTAGAATTCGAGCGCTTTATCGAGATCGGGGACTTCTACTGCCACATGAAAGAACTTGTTTATCTTCATTTCCCATCAGGCCTTTTTGAAGAGTCTCTTTAGACCGTCTCCCTTTCTTCTATTCTTGACGAACTGGTCAAAGAACACCGCAAGGATTATTATTGCACCGATAACTATCTGCATTATGAATGGATCAACTCCAAGAAGATTACCGCCATTTCTTATGGTCTGGATAATAAGAGCGCCAAGGGATGTACCAAGGACGGTACCTACTCCTCCGCTTAGACTTGCTCCTCCGATAACAACCGAGGCTATGGCATCGAGCTCGTAGCCCTGTCCCCCGGTCGGCACTCCTGCAGCCATTCTCGTTCCTAGCATCAAACCTGCTATTGCACTGAAAATCGCAGCTACAATGTAGAATGAATACATGTTCAGACGAACGTTAATACCTGAAAGCCTTGCCGCTTCTTCGTTGCTTCCTATGGCATAAAGATTTCGGCCAAACTTGGTGTATTTCAACACAAATATCATGATTGCCGCAAGTATTATCCATGTCCAAGCAAGTGCAGGCAGACCCAAGAATTCTGCGACGGCAAACTGCCTGTACTCAGTGGGAACGCCGGTAACCATCCTTCCGCTTGAAATATACATTACGACTCCTCTAACAAGTGTCATCATTCCTAGCGTTGCTATGAAAGCCGGAACTTTCCCATCATGAACTGCGATGGCATTTATCAGCCCAACTATCGCGCTTATGCCTAGAGCGATGAGTATTCCTACAAAGGTCGGAAATTGAAACTCGCCTCTTGTAGAAGTAAATATCGCAAATACCATTCCACTGAGACCGACTATAGAACCAACTGAAAGATCTATTCCACCAGTTATGATTATTAGGGTCATACCGATGGCAACTACCCCATTTATCGATGACTGCCTAATAAGGTTGGTTATGTTAGCCCATGAGGAAAAGTTTCCTCCCGTTGCAATGGCAAGAAAGACCCACATCACAACCAGAATAATCAGAAGGTTTCTTTCGGCAAATACTTTTCTATCTCTCTTTCCAGCCATTTAGACCGCCTCCTTCACTTTTTCTTTTGAAACAATATTCTTCATTGCAAGTGTCAGCAAGAACTCCTCGGAAAAGTCTTTCTTGTCGACCTCTCCAGCCATTCTACCGTTAGAGATAACGTATATACGGTCAGACATGCTCATGAGTTCAGGAAGATAGGAGGATATGAGCACAATCCCCTTGTTGCTGGCGAGAATCTCGCCGAAGAGTTTGTATATTTCCGATTTCGTTCCAACGTCGATACCGACGGTCGGTTCATCGAAGATTAGAACATCTGTATTTTTACAGAGCCATCTAGCGATGATTACCTTCTGCTGGTTTCCTCCACTCAGCTCGGAAACCGGCTGGAAGATGCTGCCAATCTTTATAGAAAGTTTGTCGATATACTCTCTTGCCTGTGAATGAGCCTTCCCATAGTTGATGATAGGACCCGCCATCACCTTGTCGAAGTTAATTATGTTAATATTGAAATCTATATCCTGCTGCAAGAAGATTCCCTGTTTTCTCCTGTCTTCCGGAAGATAGCCAATACCCTTCATCAGCGCATCCTTCGGTGTCTTTATCGAAACGTCTTTGCCTTCAACCGATATCTTTCCTTCTTTAAGAAAATCGGCTCCGAAAAGCGCCCGTGCAATCTCAGTTCTTCCAGCACCCATCAAGCCAAAGAAGCCTACTACTTCGCCTTCCCTTACATGGAAACTGATATTCTCGAATCTCTCTCCGGAAAGGTTCTCGACCCTCAGGAGCTCTTTGCCAGCCTTTGTGTCTTTTTTGTGGTACATCTCCTCAATCGATCTGCCAACCATCAGAGGGATCAGTTTCTCAACGTTTTCAAGCTCTTCCGTTGTGTAAGTTCCCACTGTGGCCCCGTCCTTCAAGACTGTAACCGTATCACATATGTCAAAGACCTCTTCAAGGTTATGCGAGATATAGATTACGGCCGTTCCCTGATTCTTGAGTTCATCTATTATCTGAAAGAGAATTTTCGTCTCATTCCTTGTGAGCACGGCGGTCGGTTCATCAAAGATAACTAGTCTGGGCTTCTGCCAGAGCGCCTTGGATATGGTTATCATTTCACTTTCAGCTATACTCAACTCTTTTATGCTTTTGCGGACGTTTATGTCCAGACCGATATTCTCCAGGAACTCCGTTGATTCTTTGTACATCTTCTTCCAGTTTATGAATGGACCAATCTTAGGTTGCTGCCCAAGAAAGAAGTTTTCTGCCACGGAAAGATCGGGTGTGACCATGACATCCTGATAAACGGCGTAGATTCCCAACGCTTTTGATATCAACGGTGAATTCCTGGAAATTTCATTTCCCTCAAAGATCATTGTCCCTGAGTCTTTCGTATAAGCTCCTGTAATTATCTTTATGAGTGTCGATTTCCCTGCTCCGTTCTCTCCCACAAGCCCTCTCACCTCACCGCTCTTGACGGAGAGGGAGACATTGTCAAGAGCTTTAACGGCGGGGAAACTCTTGTTTATACCTTCTAGCTCAATTATGGTCTTTTCCTCGGGCATGTTATCGCTCTCCTTTAACCACCATATTTCTTTTCATACTCTTTGTATATAGAGACGCTGGAACTTGAACCGAAGACAGTAGCTCCCATTTCCATGAATTTCTCGACCTGTTCGAGAGTCCTGACGCCCCCGGAAACTTTGATCTGCTTCTTCCCGGAAACGACAGAGTTAATCAGCTCAACATCACGATAAGAAGTAGCTCTAGGACCGAAACCCGTCCCGGTCTTCACGAAGTCGATTGTTGGAACGTCTACTATCAGTTCACACACTTTGACTATTTCCTCTTCAGTCAATCTGCTGGTCTCTATTATGAATTTGCAGATTCTGTTTCCTTTCTTTACAAGCTCGGAAAGAGTTACGAACTCCCGTTTCACCAGATCCCAGTTTCTCGATTTGACTGCAGATACGTTTATCACAATGTCGAAATCAGTAACCGCCTCACCGAGAGAAATATAGTATTCGATTTCCCTCATTTTCAACTCAGTGGGAACCATGCCGAACGGAAAGCCTCCTGGACCCACATTAATTCCAACTTCAGTTCCCTGGACTTTTTCAATGACATAAGTCGGGATCGCATACCAAGGCACAACTACATTTCTGAAGTTGTACTCGAGTGTTTCATCAACGAAACTCTCGATATCTTCCCATTTCGATTCTGGAGTGAGCATAGTATTATCGAAACGCCTGTTAAAAGGAATGTCTCTATTCATAAATACCTCCGGGGTAGGCAAAAATTTCTGAAAAAGGGCAGCTTTCGCTGCCCACTGGGTACATTAGCTCTTGCTGAAATTAATATCTCTTTCTCGAAAATGGATCGAGAATTTCCATAGACTCTTCAAGAATGTCCTTTGTAATTACGTAGACTCCAGTGTCGTAGTATTCGGGAAGAGGCTCGCCATGAATGGCCATGAAGGCGTACATAACACCCTTGTAGCCCATACCGTGGGGGTCCTGAACAATGAGAGCCTTCAGTGCTCCACTTTCAAGCGCCTCAATTTCCAAAGGATCTGAGTCGTAAGCAACTGCCATTATCTCATCCTCTAGACCTCTCTGCTCAATGACTCTGGAAACACCGATTCCTGTGTGATTATTGTCAGCAAAGAAACCAACCAAATCTGAATGAGCTATCAAAAGGTCCTCAGCTGCGTTGGCCGCTTTTGAAATGTCATTGTCTACATAGATCGTTGGCAGGACTTCGAGATTCGGAGCTATTTCCTTCAATCTGTTCATAAACCCAGCATCTCTGTCGGTGAGAACTTGGACACCGGCCATTGCACTTATCAGACCGACCTTGCCATCCAAAGGCTTGTTGTTTGCTTTCAGAGCCTCAACCAGCTTGTCGGCTGCAGCGGCGCCACCAACGGCGTTGTTAGTCGCTAAGAATGAATTGTATCCAGTATCATAGACGAAGTTGTCAATAAGGATTATCTTGATTCCTTGCTTGTAAGCTTCGTCAAGAATCAGAGAAGGAGCTTCCGAGCTTGTCGAAGAAATAACAATCGCATCGGGCTTCTTGTTGACAACGTCCTCAAGAATGGCGACCTGCTTGTCGATGTCTGATTCGGACGGAGGTCCGTAAACCGTGACATTCACAAGACCCTGGAGATCGTGTTCGGCATTCTTAGCGCCGACTATCGTGTACTGCCAGAAGTCAGAATCCGTCGCCTTGACAATAAAGGCAATTTCGTAAGCGGCAAAACCTAATGTGGCTCCGAAAAGAATGGAAGCCATGACAAGTAGCATAAGTACTTTGCGCATTAGCAAAACCCTCCTTATAAGATTGTTCTGTACATACGTATGTACACATGTACGTACAAACACTATAATTATAGCAAGTGACCAAACTCGAATCAAATTTGAATGACAGAGAAAATCTTAGTTATAAGAAGCTTAGAGAAAAAAAGAACACATAATCGTCTTTAATCACTCTTAATCATCGCCATTTGTTTCAGGAAAGGTTGGTCTTCTGGACTCTTTCTTACCTTCTGAGTTCTCTTTTCTTCGAATACATTGCAAGCTCCGCATTTCTCAGCACATCATGAAAATCAGTTACCATGTCTCTCTTAGTGGCTACTCCAAATGAGACACTAGCTTCCACGGCGAAACAGTCTATCTTGCTCAGATTTTTCTCGATTCTTGAAACGATTTCCTCTGCCATTTCGGTGTCTGTTCTCAGAAGAAGGACAACAAACTCATCTCCACCCCATCGAACAACTAGATCCTCGTGCCTGCAGGATTCCATGATTGTGCTAGATATTGTCTTCAGATAATCGTCGCCGTAGAAATGACCGAAACTGTCGTTCAAAGCCTTCAGCCCGTTGACATCCGCAAAAATTACGGAAATCGGAAGATTTCTCGAAGTGTCTACTCTGGATACTTCCTCATCGAAGAAGGTCCTGTTGTAAAGACCAGTCAGCGAATCGTGGAAAGCAAGGAACTGTATTTCTCTAGTCTTCTTGATCTTTTCAAAGGCTCCAAGAGCGTGAAGCATCAACAACTCGGCAAGCTCTGCATCTTCTTGTTTGAAGCTCCCGGACTCAATTGTGACTGTTTGAAAAACGCCGAAATCGCCGATGGGAACACTAAGTACAGCCTTGATCTTACTGCTTGAAGGTCTTGCATCCATTTCCTTCGAAACGTCATCGACTATTATCGTTTTCCCGGTCTTCAAAGTCTTTCCAGCAATTCCCTCGTGCTTTGGAACCCTTGTGTTGACTTCGATGTTCTCCGAGTTCCTCTTTGCGACAAGATAGTCTCCCTCGACAATGTCAAGACTGTAATAGTCGAAGCTGAGAATATCAGTGGCCGCTCTAACTATGAGATCATAGACTTCCTCTTCGTCTGTGCAGCTTTCCATCTTGAAGGCAATCTCGTGGAGACTTCTTATCTTGGCCCTGAGGCGCTCGTTTTCAGCTGCCTTCTTCTCAAGCTCCTCAGTTCTTGCCTTGACACGTACTTTAAGACTGTGATTCCAGAACCAGAGGACAAACAGACCAATGGCAAAGAAAACGAGAATTCCTGCGGTCACCAACAGATCCCTCTTATTCTGTTCGAACCAGTTTGCCGAGCCAAACCACTTCTCGAAAATCATGCCGTATTCCCCGCTCTCTCTTACAAGTAGGAGGCTCTTATTCAGCTTATTGAGAAGAGCGAAGTCGTCTTTTGCTGTTGCGAAAGCATAATCTCTATCGAAGACCGTGATGCTCGAAGCTTCAAGATTATCGATCTTGTTCTCCTTGGCAAAGTAGAGACATTGGTACTTCTCGAAGAGACCATAATCTCCCTTACCGGATGAGAGAAACTTGAGTCCTTCAAGTGGAGAATCAACCGCGACAATCTCGTCGGTTATAGAGTTCTCAAGGAGATAGTCGTGCATGACCCCGTTTCGCTGTACGACGATTTCCATTCCTCTTAGATCATCTACGGTAGGTTCTTTAGAACCTTTTCTGTAAAAGATCGCCATGTGGAGAGTATTGTGGGGAATCGAAAAACCGTATATCTTCTGTCTTTCGGGAGTGATTGCCATGCCGATTAGCCCGTCAAGTTCTCCTGACTTGAACTTTTCGACCACGAGATTCCATTCACCGAGCTCAATTTCTATATCCAGCTCGGCAGCTCTAGAGACGGCGTTCATCAGGTCCACATTGAATCCCGTGTGCTCACCGTTTTCATCAACAAACTCATACGGAGGATATGCGTTATCCCCGCCGAAAGTGAACTTATCTGCGAAAACAAAAACACACAAGAGAATCAAGACAAGTGACAAGAAAGTCTTCCTGTTTTTCATCGATTCACCCCGATTATTGATATGATAGCACAATCATTACGAATAATTGAAGTTCTAAAAATCCGGAATTTAGAGAGAATCATTTATGGGCCTTATTTATCGCTCCCAATCAGACTACAAAGTACTTTCCATTAACTCAAAAGCAATATTATGAAAAATACTCAAACGTATTTGCCGTCTACATATGTGCGCCTTCACTTTGTGCTGACAATTAAATCAAGTAACCAATTTTTCATCGGTTTTCAGAGCAAAACGGTCAATAATAATCAAGTGGCTAAAAACAAGTCTTTCAAAGACTTTCGTTCCAAAATCTGGACTACGGCCGCGAAAGTAATCGACACGTGTATTAAGATTGAATAGAGAATACACGCCAAGGGGGAATTGTCTTGAAAATACTCGTTCTTCTAAAACAGGTCCCGGACTCCGACGAAGTGAAGCTCAATCCAGAGACGGGAACAATGATAAGAGAGGGTGTTGGTACCGTTATCAATCCTCTCGACCTGCACGCGCTGGAAACAGCGTTGAGAATCAAAGAGACTGGAGATCACTCTGTTACGGTCGTTTCTATGGGACCACCAGCAGCAGAAGAGGCCGTGAGGGAAGCAATAGCAATGGGTGCCGACAGGGCGGTGCTGCTGACAGACCGTAAGTTCGCAGGCGCCGATACTTGGGCAACGTCTATGGCTCTAGCGAGGCTTGCAGAAAAGGAAGGTCCCTTTGACCTGATCCTGGCCGGCGAGAAGGCTACCGACGGAGAAACCGGTCAGGTGGGCCCCGAAACCGGTGCCATGCTGGGTATTCCAGTGGCTACTTATGTTTCGAGGATAGTTGAGCTAGATGAATCGGTCATAACAATCGAACGCGAAGTGGAAGATGGAAAGGAAGTATGGAAGCTTCCCCTACCTTCGCTCGTTTCGGTGACTAAAGATGTCAATGAACCCAGACTCCCCACCTTGAGTGGAAAGAAACTCGCCAGAAATGCCTCAATAGAGAGGGTCGACAACGATTTTCTGGAATTAGATCCATCGGAGATCGGCTTGAAAGGCTCACCAACAAGAGTAGTGAGAATTGGGACCCCGAAGCTCTCGAGGAAGGTAGAGATGTACGAGGGGAGCAGTATCAGAGATGGAATAGATGAGATAAAGAAGAGATTGGTACCCTATCTGGAGGTGAACCATGAGTGATCTCCTGGTAATCGCAGAGAGAAGAGGAAATGAAATCCACTCAAGTACATTCGAACTACTTGGAAAGGCGAGAGAATTATCCATAAAGCGGCCTCTTACGGTTTCCGTAGTTCTCCTCTCCGACAAGCCTGTCGAAGAGGATTCGGCTAACGCTCTCTTCTCAGGCGGGGCTGATCGAATCATCCTGGCGGTGGACGGAAGCTTCGGCAGATTCAACTTCGAACCATACACAAAGACTCTAGCTGCTATCGTAAGAGAGTTCGGGCCGGAGATCGTTCTTGCGCCAGCCACAACTTCGGGCAGAACCTATATGCCCGGACTGGCGGCTCTCTTGAAGACAGGTCTGACGGCCGACTGCACCGGCCTCGATATAGAAGAGGAAACGGGAAACCTTCTTCAGACGAGACCTGCTATAGGCGGCAACATAATGGCAACTATAAAAACTCCGAATCACAGGCCTCAGATGGCCACCGTGAGACCGAAGACATTCTCGGCTTTGAAGGAAGCATATCAAAGCAAAGGTGAGCTGGTTCGCTTTGACGTGACTCCGGATTTAGCCCAAACGGTAGCGAAACTCATCGAGTTCCATCCAATAGGAGAGGGGCAGAAGGGTGTTCAGGACGCCGAAGTGATAATCGCCGGAGGCATGGGACTTCGAAAGGTCGAAAACATGGAACCTATCTACAGGCTTTCAAAAATGATTAACGGAACCATCGGCGCTTCAAGAAAGATCGTTGATTCGAAGTGGATAGGACACGAAGCTCAAGTCGGATTGAGCGGCCATACAGTTAAACCGAAGATCTACATCGCTGCAGGTATTTCGGGCGCCGTTCAGCATATAGCTGGGATGCAAACCGCGGAGTTTATCGTGGCGATAAACAGAGACAGGAACGCCGCGATTTTCAACTTCGCAGATATCGGGCTTGTTGGAGACGCGGTCGAGATTCTGAACGAACTTGCCGAGTCTCTTGAGTCGGAGGTGAAGAGATGAATTACGGACGGCTAGACGCGGGCCTGATCGAAGAGCTACAATCACTACTCAATATCCCCGTCAGATACGATGAGGAGTCACTGGATAGATATTCTAGAGACGAGACGGCGGAATTGAAAGCCGTGAGACCGGAGGTCGTCACATTCCCTGTAAGTACTGAGGAAGTGTCGGAGATCATGAGATTTGCAAACAGGCACTTGATTCCAGTTACCCCAAGGGGTGCGGGAACGGGCCTTTCGGGAGGCGCGGTGCCTTCATACCATGGAATCGTCATGAGTTTCGAGAAGATGAACAGAATTCTTGAGTTCGACGAAGCAAACATGATGATTACGGTCGAACCGGGAGTGATAACCGGCGAGATTCAGAAACTGGCGGACAGGCATAACCTCGTTTACGGAGGCGATCCCTGCAGCAGCGAGAGTTCCTCGATCGGGGGCAACGTTGCGGAAAATGCGGGTGGAAACAAAGTCATGAAATATGGACCGACGGGATACCATGTTTACGGCCTTGAGGTGGTACTACCCTCAGGCGAGGTCACATTCTTCGGGGGAAAGAGACTTAAGGACGTCAGCGGTCTGGACTTTGTTCATCTCATGGTCGGATCTGAAGGCACGCTCGGAATTGTCACGAAGATAACTCTGAGGCTGCTGCCAAAGCCGAAGTATTCCGTGGCCCTGCTCGTACCATATCCGAATATTGATACGGCAATTGCCGCAGTACCTGGGTTGATGAGCGGTTCGGGTGTTGTCCCTACTTCCCTGGAGTTTATGGACGGCTCGTCGATAAGGGCGGCCTGCAGCTTCCTTAATATCGAATTCCCGTATTCCGACGCCGGCGCTCACCTGATAATTGAAGTCGAAGGTAACAGCAAGGATGCGATATTCGACGATTACGTCAAACTCGGAGAAGCCGCTATCGAAGCAGGCGGTCTTGAAGCCTTCGTGGCAGACAACCGGAATACAAGAGACAAACTATGGAAGGCCAGAAAGTCGATTGCGGAGGCGCTGGCGGCAATAAGCCCGGTGCATAGTATGGAAGACGTCTCCGTTCCGATGGCGAACATACCCAAGTTAATAAAGCGCTCTGAAGAGATCGCAAAGAAGCGCGGGCTGGAAATGATTGCCTTTGGCCACGCCGGCGACGGAAATGTCCATGTCACTTTCATAAGGGGAGACCTTCCCCAGGAAGAGTGGGACAGAAATCTCCCGCTGGCCGAGAAAGAGCTCTTTGACGAAACCACAGAGTTAGGGGGCTGCATCAGCGGAGAACACGGTATAGGTATCAAGAGGAAGAAATACCTCGCATCGATCGTCGACAAAGCGCAACTTGACCTAATTCGAGGCATAAAAATGGCCTTTGATCGAAACAACATACTCAATCCAGGGAAGATCGTCGATCTTCGTTGAAAACGATGTTGCGGGTTGCAGGTTCGAGTTTGGATAGAGCAAAGAATTAGTTGCAAGATGCAAGTTCCAAGTTGTGAGTTGTAAGAAGAACAAGAGACCGAGAAGAAGGCGAATCTGATCAGAACGAACTTATTTTGTCAGCCTTGTGCTCCTGTTCAGGATCTGGGCTTTTGAAAGACCGGGGTTGGATTTAGCGGGTTCGTTGTGGGAAGAGCAAAGGAACTGGTTCGCCGTTGAGCGGTTCTCCGTTCTCCGATAAGAGCCGCTTGGCGCTTGCTAAGCGACGCTGAACGCTGGGCAAAACAGTTCCAAGTGCCATGTTGCAAGTTGCAAGACTGTGAAGAACAGTCCTTGGTTGCCCGTCCAAGAAAAAGAATTTGTTCTTCGTTCCAGAGCGAGGATCTGTTCTTCGTTTTTGATCAGACTAGAAAACTATAGGAGATGAGAAAAGAAGGAGCGAGATTCTGAATCAAGTTCAGAATGACCAAATTAACAGCGGGTCTCGGGTCTTGAGTCTGGGGCTTGGCGAACAGAAGAGGTTGACCCATTCAAGATTATCAGTGTTACTGAGGTTGTAATAAGGCATCTGTTCTTTGATCTCGATAGCGGAGAAGAACCGAGATGCTCAAACGAGTTCAGAGTGCATGGTAAGAGACGCGGGACGGGTCCACGATCTTGGACGGTTAACGGAAAACGGCTCTTCACAGCGATCGTGGTTTTTCTTTCCGCGGAGCGTAACTGGTTTCATGAAGTGCGACTGGACTCTGCCAAGGGCAGAGACTGGCCACCGAAGGTGACTGGCTATAATTGAATCGATTTATAATTGATTCATACTGTATATAGAACAGACTATAGAACAAAATGGAGGTCCTTATGGATTTGAGAAAAGAGCTGGTCCTTTTTGCGAGGCTGGCGTGGGACAGAAAACTTACCGAGAGTACCGGCGGAAACATGAGCGTTAGAATTGGAGATCATTTTTTGATTACCCCCACAACAATGGTTAAGCACTTTCTGACGGAAGAGGATCTTGTCGAGGTAGATCTGGACGGGAGGAAAGTAACTGGAAGTCGAGAGCCATCATCGGAGTACAGGATGCATTTGAAGATTTACAGAGAATGTGAAGACGTGGTTTCCGTCTTCCACGCTCATCCCGTTTACGCGACCACTATGGCAGTCCAGCAGAAGAAGTTTCCTGTAAATGTTCTTCCTGAAACTGCGCTCATGCTGGCTCCGATAACCTATCTTCCTTACAGAATGCCCGGCACGGATGATTTCGCGGAAATATTTGACGAGGGCCTGAAGCTAGGCTCGAGAACCTTCGTTTTGAGAAACCACGGCGTTACTGTCGGCGGAAGTAGCATCGAAGAGGCTTATGCAAAACTCGAGACGCTGGAATTTCTGGCCCAGATTACCCACCTTTCCGGTGCCAAACCCGGTTACCTCGAAATCCCTTCCGAAGATGTGGAGAAGTTCTTGAAAAAGATAAGAGGATCGAAGGAGTAGCCACAGGCATTATTTGAATTTTCGCGGAGAAAACAAGCGACCTTGCATATGCGATCGCAATATCAGGGGAAACATAATTTCTCGGTTTACTTCGCAAACGAAAAGAAGGAGTCCTATATCTTCATTAGAAAACAACACTTCCAAAAGAGTTTATCCATTGGGAAACGGAGTTGCTGTCTTCGATAAGACTTCGCAGTTCTTGCGCGGATTTCACTTTTGACTGAATTGCTGATATTCCAGAAGGCTTTATTCAGATTGAAAAATCAGACTGCACACGAGAAGGCAGACTAGTGGGTTTATAGCTTTTCACTCCATCTTGAGTCGCTCTATGGAAACATAAAAAAAGAGGCAGTGTCAAGACACTGCCTCTCCAACTTAGACCTTATCAGTAGATTACTATCGAACTCGAAGCAGAAGCGGGAATGGCCCCTTCCAGCTCGGCAATAGCCATGATGTCGTAGGATCCTGGGTCGAGATCCTCGATGACACTTGCCGGAATTGTGCATTCGAAGACTCCATCTTGTACCATAACGGCAATGAATTCAGCTGTCTCCTGACCAAAAATCAGAGAGACCGTTACTTTTCCAACCGTTGCTGGAACTGCCTCATCTATCGGGTACATCACTTCGGAAACGTAAACCCTAACAGGCACATCATTGCCCTTTCCTACGAACGCAGGTATACCGACGCTGTCTATCTCCATTCTTAGAGCTTTCAGTTCCTCTATCCAGTAAGTGTCGTCGTAGGGATAGCTTGGATCTCTGAAAGCTCTCAATTCTATGTAGTTGGAACTTGAGTCGAATTTGGAGAGATAGAACGGTCCGTTGCTAATGTAGGCGTGACCATACTTATCTATGAAATCAATCGCTGCTTCATATCTCTCAAGCACATAATCCTCATCCACGAACTCCTTTATGTAGTTGGGAATATGCTTCCTCTCTTTCATTTCAACAAGCTTGGCTCTTACATCCTTTACACATGCCGGAGCTATGGCATCTACCTCGGTGAATGCGGGATCCATCGTAATTGAGTAAACAGTACCGGATTTGCTGCCTTCAGTCACTAGTAGCGACATGGCCTCCGCTATCTCCCATGCACAACCAACTGGGTTTCCCGATGAAGAGACGCTAATGCCAGGCGCACCCCATCCTGCAACTCTCTCTTTACTTGCCGGGAAGTTGTAATTGAAGTAGACGGTTATTGTATTGTCCTCGTTCAGAACCCAACCTATAATAGTGTCGAGGCCGCTCTGAAGAGAAGAAGAATATGCCTGTTCGTACTGGAGATCATCGTCGCCCTCTTTGTTCGCCCACTCCATCTGAAATGCCTGAGCATAGAGGAAGTCAACGATCGTGATAGGCTGCCCATGGTGAAGTTTGCCAAACTTAAACTCGTAGGTAGCCATGGAGATCGACTTGTTTCCTTCTCCAACTTCTAGCCAGGCTTCGTTAAACGGGCAGTAATTGATAGCATTAGCAGGTACCTCGAAATCTCCAACTACGTCTCCTTCTTCATTACGTCGAGCCTTAGTTTGAACTTCAACCGGTACCGCCCTTAGAGGTGTTGGGATAGCCGAAGCGGGGCTTTCAAACATCGCTGAATCGTAAAGGTTTTCGGCAATGTAATTCGAATAGACGCTGTCAAAACCGTCTGTTCCTATCGGGTCCCAAGCATCCATAAAGAGAGACCCCATAGCCGAGAACTGTGTTATGAATAGCGTTCGGTCATCTGTAACGGCCGTTCTTATCGACCATGTGTTTAGACCGTCTCCCAGCCCATAGGCAAACCTCTGTTTGAGTCTTGATTCGTTCGCGACAAAGAAGTCAAGCTGATTGACGACGTATATCCTGACAGCTTCTTCCAGACCGAGTTCAAGACCTCTGAGAGCAAGTTCCCAGTACTCCTCTTCTGTCAAGAAGTTACCGGTGTAAGCCTTTAGCGTGACTTCATCGATCTCATCCTGTTCGTAATTCCAGAAGCCTTCTGTCATCCCGCCCGGCATGTATCCATACCAGGGAGCGTACATTTGCGCGACGATATGTTCCCAGAAGGCCCTCGTTGCACCGGCTCCCCAGCCTTCCGTATACATCTGCCAGGTAAATTCTGCCGGATCGCCTCCGTAGACAACGTTACTGCACTTAATCCTGTCCCAGTACATCCTTTCAGCCTTCAATCCCGCCTTTTCAAGCTGGTCGGCGACGTAGTCTCCTTCCTTTAGACGGCCCTGAGGATCATCGACTCTAATGGCAATCTTGATTGTGACGGGTTCATTGTCGAAGTACCAAAATCCGTCGGCTTGCTTAACAAGCCTTCCGGCATTTTCCCTCAGCTCTGCTGCAGCCTGCATCGCTTTGTTTATAACCTCTATAGCTCTTGCCTCGTTTCCCTCTGCAGTAAAGCCGAACTTCGTTGCAAGAAGGTTATACCTGTACGTTCCCGGCTGGCCAGTTGTAGCCATTGTGAACGCAGGAGTGCCGGCTCCTCCAAGGATCTCATCGACGAGATACTGTCTGTTGATCAGGTCGTTCATCGCAAACCTAATGTCTTTGATAGCGAAGGCATTGAAGTACTCCTTTCCTCCAACTTCAACGACATAAGGCGCTTCGTTTGGAATCGGATTCATCAGAAGAGACCAAGAACCCGAGGGAACGGCATAGAGTTGAAGCTTATCCCTTGTCGCCTGATCAAGTCCAAAGATCTGAGGTCCTGAAAGGCCCCACATGAAGATATCGGTCAGCCCTTCTGCAGTATCTTTCAGAGCAATATCTTCGGACATCCTAACGTTGAAATAGACTAGATCGGGATACGGACCCTTCTGCACACCCAACACTAATCCTCCGAGCAATAACACCATAACTAACGCAACAGAAATCAGCTTTCTTCTCACTTTCCTTCGCCTCCTTAAGAAAGTAGCGTTTCGATCGAGTCACAAGTTGAACTGGAATAAAGTTGTTTCGTCTAGGTAGCGGCAAGAAACGAGAGGGATTAATATAGAACAAAAACCAGTTTGTTTGACTGTCGATGCTGAAGTAATCCATGCTTCACGAAGAAGCTAATGTGTTTGTAAGATTATTATATTACATTCATATGCAAAATCAGAAGAACAAATAGACCCGATTTACGGTGTCTTTGCCAGATAAAACCAGCTCTGTTACTCTGTATTTCAACAAATTCCTCTTCAATCTCTCTTTGTCTAGATTCTTAGTCCAAAACCTGAACTTCTAATCCATCCAACAATATGGATCAGACTCAGAAGAATAGAGATCTCTTCCCTTGGTTCAATAATGGGGGTGATCTGATAAAGTTAGCTTCCCACTATCCGAAGAAAGACTTGATAAAGATCCTGATAACTTCAGCTCCACCAATGAAAGTACCTACACTGCTTCCAACATTCGCGAATACTACAATCAGAAGGACCTTCGTAACTCTGTTTTTCCAGAAGCCCTTGAAGGAGTTTACATCTTCGTTCAGGTTCTCAAAATCCGAGACCTTGGGCTTTCGTACGAGCGCTTCCACAAGTCCCGCAAACCACCCTGCCGCTAGAAGCGGATTCAATGAACTTACAGGGGCAACAAAAAACGCCGTCAGTATAGAGAGTGGGTGGCCAAGAGCTGCAATCGTCCCCAGAGCAGAAAGCGATCCGTTCCAGAGGATCCAGCTGAGAATCTGATCAAATCCAGCATCGCGATTCACTATAATCGTTGAAACAATCAAGCTGATGATCGCTATCGAGATCGTCCAGCCGATTATCTTGCCGGTCTTCTTCTTCGGGGGGATCTTGCTGAGTGCCGCAAGGTCCTGATCCTCTTTTATAGCCTCTTTCAAACCCGGGACATGTCCGGCACCAACGACTGCGACTACTTTCTTTCCGGGAGCCGTCTTGATCTTCTGGGCGAGATACTTGTCCCTTTCGTCGATCAATGACTCCTTGAGTTGCGGGAAGGACTTCGCAAGCTCACTGAGTGCAGAGGTCAACATATCTCCCGACTTCATCTTCTCGAGATCTTCTTCTGTAATCTTCTCATCGCTGAAAATCGACAGAACCAGAGTAAAGAAGAGTTTCGTCTTTCCCCAGAAGCCAAGATTTCCCCATATTCTTGCGAAAGTAACCTGAATATCTCTATCCGCAAGAACAAGCTGCGCCCCTGTCTCTTTTGCCGACTCAATAGCCTGCAGCATCTCCTGTCCTGCCTGGATTCCTATTTGCTTTGCCATTCTCTTTTGATAAGAGGAAAGTATAAGGTTAGCTAGAAGAAGAAAGGACTTCTTCTCCTTAACTACCTTTGCGATATCGGTCTTCTTCCATCTATCCTGATCCTGCATAGATTGATAACGGGAGTTGCACAACTCTACTGCAACGGAATCGGGTTTTTCCTCTTCGATAATCGCCTTGACTTCTTCGGCGCTGTTCTTTGATACGTGAGCGGTACCGATAATTATCAATTCTTTGTCATCAAGCATTATTCTGTGTACTGTCTCGGACAACGAAATCACCCTTTCGATTTGACTATCAAACTCTATTTAATCACAATCTTGCACCCAACTCGTCTTTGTGAGATTATCAATTATATAGCTGATTAGATATTCCTGGGGAGGTGTTCTCTTGAGCAATCCCGCAAGAGCAGAAGTCGGAGATCTGCAAGGAATGATTGACCTTGCATCTCTTGTCTTCAAAAGTGAAATGGGAAAGATCTTTCCTGTTTTGTTTTCAGAAGAGAATGTGGAAAACATGACAATCGTTAAGGAGGACGGGAGGCCGGTGTCGATGATCGGCTTACTTCCTAGAGAAATATCTTTATTCGGACACAGGATTAAGGCCGGCCTGATCGGTTCAGTATGCACTCATCCGGACTACCGAGGTAAAAACTATGGTGCCGTAACACTTGCAAAGGCGGAAGAACTGGCTATAGATAACGGTATTGCACTCTTGATAATTTCGGGAGACAGAGGCTTGTACCAGCGATTTGGAGCGGTCAGACCGCCGTGCATGAAGAGAATCCTTGTGAAACCGGGAAGAATAGCTTCTATGAGGGAAGCGAAAATTTCAGATATTGGTAAGATTCTCGATCTCTACAAAATGAAACCCCTGAGATACATCAGAAACTTCACTGATTTTGAGAAAACCTTCTCAACGGGTTACGCGGAGGCACGTAAAGCAAAAACCTTCTTGAGTGAAAAGGCATACATTACCGTTGTCGAGAGAGAAGACAGTCATTACGTGATTGAATACGGTGGGAGCAGCAAAGATGTAATCTCCTTGACAAGTGGCTACATCGAGAAACTCGGACTCAAGGAATGCATTATTGTTGCCGAAAGACACTTCAGGGCAGAGGAGAGCCTTCCGTTCGAGTTTCCCGGAACGGCGAAAATTATCTCCAAGAGAAGTTTCTTTGATCAAATGGAGGGTTACTTCACGGAGATTATGCCTTCAGAGGACTATGACAGATTCATAGAGACCGTCGAAAGACTGTCGCTGGCCGAATTCAACCAGGAAGTCTTTTTCTGCAGTAAATTCAAGGGGCTTCCTCTTTCTCTTCCAAACTACGGATTCGATTACATTTGACAATCGGAGGCCAGTTCCGCTTCGCGGCCGAGGACAGTTGCAAGTTGCCTGTTCCAAGTTGTAAGCCCTAAAGTAAAGAAACGTCAGATACCTCGTTCTGAACATGAGGTCCGTTCTTGACGTGCACACACCCCGTCGACGATGGAGCCCTCTCGAGAGGGGATTAAAGAGCTTTTCAAGACTTTTCAAGATCCCAGATCCTTACTTGCGCTCATTGCTTTTCCCTTCTCTCTACTCTCCGAATAATGGTTTGACCAAGAACGAAGAGCAAATTCTTTTTCTTGGACGGGCAACCAAGGACTGTTCCTCACAGTCTTGCAACTTGCAACATGGCACTTGGAACTGTTTTGCCCAGCGTTCAGCGTCCCTTAGCAAGCGCCAAGCGGGTCTTATCGGAGAACGGAGAACCATTCAACGGAGAACCAGTTCCTTTGCTCTTCCTACAACTAACCCGCTACCCCCCGCCCCGGGTCCATAGAACACCCCTCTTTTCTTCACATCTTCCTTCGAGGAAATCGATCGATCTCTTCAGTATCGTCTTCTTGAACAATATAGAGGTAAGATGGCCGGAAGGCATCCAGCGAAGTGTCGAATCCGGTATCTTCTCCGAGAGTTCCTTTGTGGAGCGTCTGGGAACAAAGATATCGAAGAGGGCTCCGTTGATAAGTGTCGGGCACTTGACAAACTTCGCGAATGTTAGAGGATCGTACTCAAAGCAAGAGATTGGCGCGCTTCCAATTTCCAGTTCGGGACTCTCTAGCGAACGGATGTATCTTTCGTGATCTTCGCCATGTAGTTTTCTGCACTTCTCCTTACTGCAGGAACCGTCCTCCTCGTATTTGACTCTCATTACACCTGTCACGAAGCTCTTCCAGGTTATGTGGTAGAAGTTTCCTCCCGTCACTACAAGCGAAAGTCCGCAGATCGACCTGTCGAGCGCCGCCATTATGACCGAGATGAAGCCTCCGAAGCTGTATCCCATCAAAAAGTAAGGCGGGGGACATTCCCATTTCAAGTAATTAAGAGCAGTTAATCCGTCCACAACCGCGTTTTCGAACCTTTCTCTCAGAACATCCGTTCTCGGATCCAGAAACAGCTCGCCCGATCTGTGGCCCGCGGGTGTTCTCTCAAAATGAAAGGGAAGTATCATCATGGCACCGGAGTATCCCCATTTCGCGAAAGTCGCAGGAAACCACCTGAGATAGTCGAGATTCTTCTCGCCTCTCCCGTGAAAGAAGAGAACGGTTCCCTTTTTTCCTCCACTGTAAAGATAGAGTGGAATACTTCTATTTTCGGAGAAGTTTGAGGGATAATTTGACTTCAAAACCACTCTTGAGCAATCTGTGGTGTCTCGTGTTTCTATGATCTCCGGATGATTAGAATAACGTTTTGCGAAAATCTCCTTTTCCATTTACATCTACCTCTATAAAATTATATAATAATTCGATAAGCTAACCTGTATCTTCCGGGAGGAACCAATGAACACTTTAGCAGTTGCAATTGCAATTGTCGTTTTGATTTTATCTCTAAAAGTCTTTAAGGACATCTCTTTGTCGCTCCTCTTTTCCGTGACTTCTTTGGGCATTGTCCTTCTTATTTCACCGGCAGACTATTTTGGCGCTTTTGCCAAAGAGGTAAGTGACTGGGAATTCTGGAAGGTAATCATCACTGTTTTTTCCATCTATTTGCTGGGAGAAACGATGGATAAGAGCGGTAATTCTTCGAGGTTCGTGAGAGCCGTTGAAAGACTTTTCCCTGAACCAAGGGTTTCGATTGCCTTGATGCCTGCAATAATCGGTCTACTTCCAATGCCGGGTGGGGCGATGTTTTCTGCCCCAATGGTTAAGGATCTGGCAAGATCCGATCCGACAATATCAAATGAAGACGGTCTCGTCTTTAATTACTGGTTCAGGCACGCAATGGAGTTTTTCTGGCCCCTATATCCCGCTCTGGTTATTGCGTCCGGAATATCGAGAATAAGACTCAATACTCTTGTGCTCTGGTTAATGCCTGTCGGGGCTGTCGCTCTGGTTGCCGGGTATCTACTGATGATTCGAAAGCCGATCAAGCTCAGATACAGTCACTCCGCGATAAAGGAGTTTATGATAAGCGCCTGGCCGATTATCGCAGTTATCATACTGGTGATGCTGAATCAGCCGGGCTGGCTGGCCGTTCTAGGTACATCGATCATTTACTTGCTCGTTAATAAGAACAAGAAAAAGGTACTGGTAGCATCTCTCAAGTACAAGACGTTCATCTTGCTCCTTACTGTCTTCTTCTACAAAAACCTGGTCGAGATCGCCGAGATTCCCCAAGCTATGGGCGCTGAACTTATGGCATGGTCAATACCTCCTCTTACGCTAGTAGTTCTTCTGCCTTTTCTTATGGGATTCATGACCGGTGTGACTCAAGCGGGTGTGGGACTGAGTCTTCCTCTGATTCTAAGTATGGGTAACGGTTACGGCACACTTTCTACAACGATTCTCGCTTACACGTTTGCTGTTGTTGGAGTGCTTCTTTCGCCGGTTCACTTGTGTCTCGTTTTGACTAGCGAATACTTCAAGGTCGAGTATTCTAGAATTATCAAGAGAATATCCGTAGTCACGCTGCTCTCGATTGCGGCTAGTGTTGTTGTCTTTGTACTCCTTAAGTCAACTTGAATTAACACAACTCAAGACCCGAGTAGTATATACTGTTACTTGCTCTAACGATGACTGGAGGTGAGAATGAATTGAAAGAACACTCCGTTGTCCTCTCTAATGTGACGAAAATCTTCGATGACTCTTTCACTGCCGTGGACAACGTTTCTCTCAATATTGAACAGGGCGAGTTCTTCTCTCTTCTTGGTCCTTCCGGTTGCGGAAAAACGACAATCCTTCGAATGATAGCCGGATTTGAGGACCCCTCTTCCGGAAACATAACTCTTGGTGGAAAGAACATTATCGGAACGCCCCCCAATGAAAGAGAAGTAAATACCGTTTTCCAGAATTACGCATTGTTTCCACATCTGAACGTATTCGAGAATATCGCTTTCAGCCTGAGACTCAGGAAGGAACCTGAGAATGAAATACGTCGCAAGGTAAAGGAAATGATAGATCTTACACGTCTAAACGGACACGTTGAAAAGATGCCCTCCCAGCTCTCCGGAGGTCAGAAACAACGCGTGGCGATCGCAAGGGCCCTGGTAGGAAGACCTACCGTGTTGCTGCTTGATGAACCTCTCGCTGCATTGGATGCGAAGCTTAGGCAGCACATGCTTGTCGAGCTTGACACAATACACGATGAAGTAGGTATAACCTTCATATATGTAACGCACGATCAAAGCGAAGCTATGTCGATTTCCGACCACGTAGCCGTGATGAATGAGGGAGAGGTTATACAACTGGGAACTCCCTTCGAAGTTTACGAGAGCCCGGTGAACGCTTTCGTCGCCAATTTTATCGGAGAGACAAATTTCTTTACAGGAAACGTCGAGAAGGTAGAAGCAGAGTACTTTCTGCTGGATACCGAGAGATTCGGTAAAGTCTGGTTCTACAAAGACATGGAAGTAAGAGAAGGGCAGGAGATACAGGTTTCTTTGAGGCCCGAGAAGATAAAGATTACAAAGGACAAACCCGTTGTCCCTGAAGGCGCTAAGCTCAACGTGTTGAAGGGAGTAGTCGACGAGACTATTTATCTTGGAAGCCAGACGAAGTACACCGTCGCCATAGGCGAATACTATTTGAAAGCGTTCAAACAGCACGTCAGATATTTACTCGACGAAGTGATTATTTCCTGGAAAGATGATGTCTATGTTTGGTGGTTTGCAGATGATAGCTATGTTCTTCGAGAGACGGGCGGTGTTCCTCTTGAAGAGTAAGCGGAATCTGGCAGGATTCTTCGTTTCGATGCCAGGGATCCTCTGGCTGACTGTCTTCTTTCTTATACCCTACTTCATTATCATTCTGTACAGCTTCCTTACATCTGGAATATATGGTGGAGTTGAGCTTCCATTTACTTTGGAGGCCTACACTCGGATGCTAGGTAACGCAGGCTACTGGCGGATACTCTGGAAGACCGTTTGGATTTCTTTAGTCGCCACCGTAATATGCTTGGGAATAGGTCTGCCAACGGCTTACTTCATAGCGACTTCGAAGAGAAGCAACATCTATCTGACTCTCGTTATCGTTCCTTTCTGGACCAATTTCCTGGTGAGGATATTCGGCTGGATGGTCATATTGGGAAGAAACGGCGTTATAAACTCTTTCCTGCAAATGCTTGGTCTTGAAGAGCCTCTTACTCTTATGTATACACCGGGGGCGGTCATCCTTGTCATCGTGTATATGTACCTTCCCTACATGATTCTTCCGCTTTATAGTGCTATAGAGAAGTTCGATTTCCGGCTCATTGAGGCTGCTATGGATCTCGGAGCGAATAGAACAGAAGCCATCTTCAAGGTTCTTATTCCTTCTATTAAAGGAGGGATTATTGCGGGAATCATTCTGGTATTCATTCCCGCCCTCGGCTCGTACGCGATTCCCGACCTGGTCGGCGGAACTGATGGAGCTATGCTTGGAAACCTAATTGCCAGACAGCTTACTGTGGCTAGAGATTGGCCTTCTTCCTCGGCAATATCAATGATCTTCCTGTTGATATCTACGTTGGGCCTTCTGGTTTACATGAGAATAAACAAGATACAGAGCAAGAGAAGGCTCACAATCCGAGAAAGCTACATGAGAGAGGAAGAGATCTGATGGAAACCAAAAAAGTGATTGGAAAGCGGAGATTTTCTTTAACGGTTACCACTCTTACCTTCGTCTTCCTATACCTTCCCATTGTTGCCCTTGTCGTACTGTCCTTTAACAGCGCAAGACAAGGTGTTGCTTGGACAGGTTTTACTCTGAAGTGGTACTCTGAGTTATTCAGACAGGCCGATATTTGGAAAGCCTTTCTAAATACCGTCATCATTGCACTCACATCTTCTCTGGCTGCAACAGTGATCGGAACCTTTACAGCCTTGGCTCTCTACTGGTACAAATCAAGACTGAAAGGTTATTTGGGAGTGCTGGTCTACACGCCGTTGATAATTCCCGATATCTTGATGGGTGTATCAATGCTCATATTTTTCGTTGCCGTTGGTATTCCTCTGGGGCTTATTACGATTTTCATCGCGCACGTGACTTTCTGCGTTTCCTATGTTACTGTAACAGTAATGACAAGACTCGAAGACTTTGACTATTCTATGGTAGAGGCCGCCCGAGATCTGGGTGCAAAAAGTCATCAAGTTTTCAGAAAAGTAATCGTCCCCATGATTATGCCTGGGATGATTGCAGGCTTCTTGCTCAGCCTTACACTATCCATTGACGATTTTGTTATCACGTTTTTCGTTGCCGGGCCCGGATCCACTACTTTGCCTTTGAAAGTATATTCAATGATTAAGTTCGGGGTCTCCCCGGTTATATACTCGCTTTCGACTCTGCTTCTTGTTGGAACTTTGTTCATATCTCTCTTTGGAAGCAAATTCAGAAAGCTGATCTTTTAGGAGGTGGAAATAATGATAAGAAGGTTACCAATTTTCGGTATCTTACTTTTCTTAACCGCACTGGTATTCGGACAGGGAAATCTAATTATTTACGGCTGGTCGGACTACATTCCCAGCGAGATTATTGATGCTTTTTCGAAGGAGTATGGAGTAAGTGTGACTTACGACAATTACGACTCGAACGAGACAATGTTCGCCAAGATCAAAGCCGGAGCCCGTGGTTATGATCTTGCCATGCCTTCGGCAGATTATACAAGTATCATGATCAAGGAAAACATGTTGATCCCCATAGACAAGTCTCTGGTGCCAAATCTCGCAAACATAGACCCTGATGTTGTAGAGCAAATGTACTATGATCCTGAGAATACATATAGTATTCCCTATATGGTAGGAACTACTGGAATCGCGGTTAACACGAATTTTGTAGAGGTCTATCCTAGATCCTGGAAGATCTTCGAATTGCCGCAATTCCAGGGAACGATGACTCTACTTGATGATATGAGAGAAGTTTTCGGTGCCGCTCTTAAGTACCTGGGTTATTCAGTAAACTCAACCGATCCAGATGAACTCGAGGAAGCAAAGAATCTGATTCTAAAATGGAAAGATAATATCGCGAAGTTCGATAATGAGCTTTTCGCAAAGGGAATAATTTCAGGAGAGTTCTGGGTGGTACACGGTTACGGTGAAAATATCTTCTATGAAGCCACGGAAGAAGAGCTGAAGTATATCGATTTCTTCATTCCGTGGGAAGGCAGCACACTGTGGATAGACAGTTTTGTAATTCTAAAAGGCGCTACTAACCTGGAGAATGCACACCTCTTCATAAATTACATACTCAGGCCCGACGTTGCAGCAGAGGTATCCGATTACCTTCTTCTCCCTTCTCCAAATGTACCTGCGAGAGAATTGACCAAGGAGGAACCTGTGTATTCTGCCGAAGATCTTAAGAATACCGAACTGATCAAAGACCTTGGAGAGCATCTTCGTATTTACAACACCCTTTGGAATGAGATTAGATTCGGGTTTTAGTCTCAGCAAGAAAGCATTCACTAGAATCGGTTGATCTTAGGCTCATCTCCATTGAGTTAGGAGATGAGCTTTTTGGAAGAATATATACTATCTTTAGATAGTTGGTTTTTTTCTGTGCTAAACTCAACAGACCACAGACTTTCCGGGAGGTGAGGCATGATTCCCATCAAAGACTTTGGAAGCAAACTCCTGAACAACATCTCCAGAGTGATAGTTGGCAAAGACCGAGTAATCGAAAGAGTCCTTGCCGTTCTGTTGAGCGGCGGCCATGTATTGATAAACGACGTTCCCGGTGTTGGAAAGACTATGCTGGCTAGAAGTCTAGCCGTCTCGCTCGGGCTCGAGTTCAACAGAATACAGTGCACTCCAGATCTCCTTCCCGGAGATGTAACCGGTCTCAACATCCTGGATCTTAAAACAAATGAGTTCACTTTCAGGAAGGGTCCAATATTCACTGAGATTCTTCTTGTGGACGAAATTAACAGGACGACTCCGAGAACACAGTCCGCCCTTCTCGAAGCTATGGCCGAGAGACAGGTAACTGTAGAAGGTCGGACTCTCAAAATGGAGAGTCCGTTTTTCCTTATTGCTACTCAAAATCCAGTCGAGTTCGAAGGAACGTTCCCACTCCCTGAAGCCCAACTGGACAGATTTGCCATTTCTCTTGCAATGGGTTATCCCGGTGAACAGAGTGAGAAGGAACTACTCAAGGGAATCTCCTCAGAACACCCTATAACTGCCTTGAAACCTGTCTCAAGTAGGGAGGAACTGATTGACGTTATGAAGAAGACAAAAGAGATAATAGTTGAGGACTCTCTACTCGGGTACATTGTTTCCATTGTTAATGAGACGAGAAAGCACCGAGAAATTCAGTTGGGTGCGAGTCCTAGGGGATCAATAGCCTTGATGGAAACAGCGAAAGCCCTCGCAGGTCTTAGGGGGAGGAGCTTTGCAATCCCCGACGATGTCAAAGAAGTGGCACCGGATGTTCTCTCTCACAGGGTTATTATTAGGCCAGAGGCTAGACTAATGCGAAGAACGAATAGAGATATCGTTATGGATATAGTGCAGTCTATTCCAATTCCTTTAGAATATGAAAAGGCTTGAACTTGAGGAAATCAAGTCCAGAAAAAGACCGCTAATAGTTGCAACGGTCGCTTCGGTTTGCTGGTCACTGCTCTCTTTCAATGCTTACTCAGTAACATTCGTATTGTTCTTTGCGATTGTTTGGCTTTATTACTATTTGTCTAGAAGGGCTCTGAGAACACTTACTATAACTCGTTCTGTTGACAGAGAAAGGCTTTTCTCGGGTGAGACTCTCACCCTAAAATACTCTGTCGAAGGAAGCCGTTTCATTTCACTGAGCACAACTCTCTTCCCGGTAATTATAGGTGATAGAGAATACTTCGTACCGAAAGAAAGCTCCTTCGTTTTGTCCTCAAACGGGACCGGAAAAGTTGAGACGAAAATAACTTTCAGGAGACGCGGAAAGAAAGATTTGTCCAGGCTCGTTCTTACTTCAAAGGATCCTCTGAGATTCTTCTCACACATCGCCAAATACTCTGCCCCGGAATCCATACTTGTGCTCCCAAAGGTTATGAATATCGATTACTTTCCTCTAAGACTCAGGGAGCTGTTACCCGGTAGCCGTAGCGATTTTGAGCTGATGGAGGATCCCGTAGATTTTAGAGGCATAAAGGAGTATGAAAGGGAACCTCTTAACCGGATTCACTGGAATGCCTCGGCAAAGCTTGGTAAGCTTATGATAAAGGAGTTCGGATACACTGCTGTCAGTAACACCATCCTCTACCTCGACTTGAATCTTTCACGAGAGATTTTCGCTCGCGACGTTTGGGAGAAGATCAGGATTGATTATGAAGAGATCGCCGTACAGCTTTCCCTTAGTTTGGTCAGGTTCACATATGGATCAGGAGGTAGAATCAGCTTGGTGATTGTTGGTGATGAGGTTCTCAGGTTGAGTGGCCTGGGTAGGGACTGGACTGACTTTGCCGAAGTGCTTGCCGACACTAGAGGTAGCGATCAGGGTCCACAGCTCTCCGAGATAATAGAAGAAGATCTTGAACGATTCGACCCGGCAACAACGGTTGTGATTATTTCTATGTATCTCGGAGAGGATATTCTTCCCCAGCTCCTAAGGGCGAAATCTCATTCCAGCAGGGTCGTAGTAATAATTATTCCTTTCAGCCCTAGAGAGCCATGGACAAAGCGAACCGTTTCTTATCAGATTCTTCCAAGAACAATCGAGGGATTAAAAAGACGGGCCGCTCTTCTTGAAGAGGAGCAGATAGTTGTCAGAGTTGTCGGCGATAACCAGTCGATCCAGGAGGTGCTTGTCGATCTTGAGAATCGATAAGGTTTCGCTAACTGAAGCATGTGTTGTCTTTATAGTAAGTTTCATGGTGCTTTTCTTAGCCGGAGGAGCTTTGTTTGCTGGAATCCTTGCGGGGCTCGTAGCCTTTCTGTTTTACCTTGGAAGGACGAAAGCTGGTTGCAGTATTTATCTATTGCTTCCGATTCTCTTCTTCACGATAATGATTTTGCTTCTTGGTGTTCTGAGAACAGGTGTTGCTATGTCGCTTTCAGCACTGGGAGCAATAGTGGGAATCGTACTTACAATGGACAGAAAGGAATATCTATCTGTTTTCGGTTTGTTCATAGTCGGTATCTCTCTTTCAGCAAGTCCTGTACTGCAACATACGGGAGCTTACATTACACTTATGGTTATTCTTATACGGGTGCTCTTAATACCCAATGTTCCCAAGACCTTTGTGGTTCTCGGAGTCGTAATTCTTTTAGTAGCCATTTTGTCTCTGGGCAACTACAGAGGAGGGCTACTATCTGTAAGAATCAAGTCCTCAGCCGTTGACGCCAACGAAAGTCAATCTGAAATATCTATAGAAGGCGAAGTGGCCGTAGCAGCGACAGAAGTTCCGTTACCTTCTGGAATAAAAACCATCGAAGATCCTAATGAGTTTTCGATGATAGAAGAAGTATCGGAGATAGGCTTATTAGACTCCCTCTTTCTCTTCGGATTTTACATAATCACTCTGGTTCTTGTTGTTTCCATAGCAAGAAAGGCTGTCAGAGAGTCCAGAGGCTGGTGGCGCCTTGTTCCTCCCGCTATGATTTTGATTTCCGTTGTGCTAGTTTTAGTTGGTGGCTTCATGTATCTGAGATCCTTACCTCTTTCAGAAGACATTGTATTTGGCGCCGGCGACATCTCCGGTGAACCCTCAGCATCTCTATCTCCTCCTCAAGAAATTGGGTTTCAGGAAGACGAAGAAGCTCATTTCGAAGTGGCTCCGCGCATGGGTCTTTCGGCTTACAACATCCTCAGGTGGACAACACTCGTTGGCATTGCGATTCTCTCATCTCTTCTTGCCTACATTGTATTTGTAATTACTGGAAAGCGGCATAGAGTACCTTCTACACCACCCGTTGAAGAATCAAACAGAACGGAAGCACGTCAAAAGAGTATGATTATCCCTGATAACTGCGAGGGCAGAGCGTTCATTATCTCAAGCTATCAGTTGCTCAGAGACATTTACTTTGATGACCGGCGCCATCTGACACCGTTCGAACTAATCAAACAGACTAAGAACGAAACTAATCTCTTTCTTAAAGAGCTTACAGAGATCTATCTTCCGGTAAAATATGGCAATTGTGAACCGGACGAGGCTCAGTGCAGAGAATTCAGAAGTCTTCTGTTAGAGCTGAAGGAATTTCTGGATACCTCAAGCGAAACCTTTGACAGAACTCAGTAATCTTAATCGCCAAAGATTAGCAAAGCCGGAAAAGCTTTAATACTAGAAATAATCAAATTAATCTTGCAGTCGGCTTGCATTTTATTCGAAAGTCTGTGTTATAATCTATCTGTCCAAAGGACACTATCGCTTTGCAAGTGGTGCAAGGTAGTTTTAAGGAGGAACATTTAAGTATGACAGGAACAGTAAAGTGGTTCAATGGAACAAAAGGTTATGGATTCATTACTAAGGATGACGGTGGGGATGTTTTCGTTCACTTCTCAGCTATTGAGATGGACGGTTTCAAGACCCTTGACGAAGGACAGAGAGTCGAATTCGATGTTGAAGACGGTCCAAAGGGTCCTCAGGCAGCAAAAGTTAGAATTGCGAAGTAATCGATTGCCCATATAGGAACCGGATCGCCCGCTTTTAGCGGGCGATTTTTTTGTTCTCTCCTGTAATCATCCCACCAATCTCTCTTCCTGTGCTAACATATCAATAATCAAAACAAATAACGGGAGGAAACGATGGACTCCAGATCAATGAATCTACTTGACGGAACCATGTTCTTCAACGCCTTTTCCTCGGGTGCCAGTGCCGTAATAAAGGTGCAGAATGACCTGAACAAGTTAAACGTCTTTCCTGTCCCCGACGGCGATACGGGAACAAATCTTGCTTCGACGATGAGGTATATTCTCGAGCTAACCGACGTATCCAGCTCAATAGGCAAGACGACTAGATCAATCGCTGATGCTGCTTTAATGGGAGCGAGGGGAAATTCTGGAGCGATATTCGCCCAGTATATGCATGGGCTCAGTAATGTAATAGGAAATCGAGAAAGTATTGACAGGCAGACTTTCGCAAGAGCGACTCAAGAAGCTATATCCTACGCTTATGACGCAATGGTTACCCCAGTTGAAGGAACTATGCTGACCGTTATGAAGGACTGGGCCGATGCTCTCAATAATATTGATGGTTCCGACAAATCACTGCTCGAAGTGATAGCTCAGTCGAACGCCGTCGCCCAGAAGTCGCTTGAAGAAACCCCGGAGAAACTCGCCATACTGAAAAAGGCTGGCGTAGTCGATGCCGGCGCAAAGGGCTTTGTTGCATTCATTGAAGGGATCAAGACCTTTCTAAACGGCAAGTGTGTGAATCTTGAAGATGAGATGATCCCGGGTGTTGAGCTAAGAAATCACGTTCACATGACGAAGGGAACATTGAGAATAGATTCTGTACCGAAGCGATAATTGAAGGTACTAAACTAAATATCGAAGGAATAAAGTCAATCATTAGCGAATCTGGAGACTCCGCTCTTGTTGCTGGCACGGAGAACAAAGCAAGAATCCATGTTCACACAAATGAACCGGCAGAGTTGTTTTTCAGACTGAAGGACTTTGGAAATGTGACTCAGCAGAAGGTTGACGACATGGAAATGCAGTATAGAGTTAGCCAGAAACGGAAATATCCTATCGCTCTCGTCGTAGACTCAGTGTGCGATTTACCAAAGGAAGTAATGGATTATTATCAGATCCAGATGGTTCCATTGTATTTCAACTTTGGTCAAAGCCAATATTTGGACAAAATAACGATGAAGGCCGATCAATTCTATTCTTTGCTGGACTCTGCAGATGATTACCCAGTTTCAGCGCAGCCGGGTATGAACACATTTCAGAATCTTTATCACTTTCTCGGAACGCACTATGATTCAATAATAGCAATTCATGTTTCTGACAAACTAAGCGGTACATGGAATGCCAGCAAAAAGGCTGCCGAGCGACTAAGGGGGAAGAATATCAGCGTAATCAACTCCCGGCACGTATCAGGATCAATTGGTCTCCTTGTACTTAAGGCCGCAATGATGATTGAGGAACGACGAGATCATGATGAAATAGTTGAGACTATTGAAACCCTGACGAATAATGCAAGGATCTTCGTCAGCGTTAACACGCTGAAATACATGGTAAAGGGCGGGAGAGTCAGCCCGGTGCTTGGATTGGTGGGAAAGGCCCTTAATTTGAAACCCATAGTATCTGTGGATAGAGAAGGCAATTCAAAACTTTACGGAAAGGCCTTCAGCAAACTCGGAAACATGAAGAAGATACTTGGCTTTGTTGAAGAGTTGAACAAGAAGTGCCATGTTGTCTCCTACAACATAACTCATGCTCATGCTCACAAGACTGCAAAGGCTTACGAAGATAGCCTGACCAAGCTACTCGGAAAGAAACCCGAGTACATAATGGAGGTCTCTCCAGTCGTCGGCATAAGCGCAGGAGTTGGGGCAGTAAGCGTTTCGGTTCTTTGTGAAAGTGACACATGGGCTCCCGATGTTAGAATCAAATGAGGTGAAATGATGGCGTATGTGATTCTTTTCAACGCTCTGGTAGTTGTTGGCTACATGTCGGTATTCTTTGCAATCGGGACAGCAAAGAAAGACAACTCTGTCGTCGACATAGGATGGGGTACCGGGTTCGTTGTAGTCGCGCTCTTTACACTTTTCGTATACGGTGAATTCAATGCAAGACAGATAATTACAACTGTACTGATCTCCTTCTGGGGAATAAGGTTGACTACGCATATATTCAAGAGAAACTGGGGCCGTGGTGAGGATTTTCGTTATGTACAGATGAGAGAGAAGTGGGGAGAGAAGGTATTGATAAGATCCTTCCTGCAAATCTATATGTTGCAGGGTCTTTTTATGGTGATTGTCTCTTACTCAGTAATGCTCATTAATAGCCATTCGGGAAAGTCCTTTGGATTTCTGGACGTTCTCGGAATCCTTATTTGGGTTTGTGGCTTCGCCATCGAATCTGTAGCAGACGTGCAATTGAGAGATTTCGTGAAGACGAAGAAGCCCGGGGAGATAATGACAAAGGGGTTGTGGAGATACTCGCGCCACCCTAATTATTTTGGTGAGGCCGTTCAGTGGTGGGGAATATTTGTCATCGCTCTTTCCATTGAGGGCGGTTTCTGGGCTATAATCAGTCCAATGACAATCACTATTTTGCTTAGATTTGTTTCCGGCGTTCCGTATCTCGAAAGAAAATATAAAGCGTATCCGACTTTTAGAGAATATATGAAAGAGACCAACGCCTTCATACCATGGCTTCCAAAAAAGAAGTAGCGTGATATAGATGGAAATTATTCTCTCCGCTATCTTTGCCTATCTTATAGGATCAATCCCCACGGCATATCTTATTGGAAGACTCTTATACGGATTTGATATCAGGAAACATGGAACCGGTAACATGGGCGCTTCAAATATGGTCGTTGTAAAAGGCTGGAAAATCGGGATACTGACAGGAGCAATCGATTTCATGAAGGGGATGGGGACAATTCTGATTATCAAGGGCGTCTCCAGCCACTGGACTTACCAGATGCTGTTCATCGCAGCCAGCTTTGCTGCGATCGGTCATATGTATCCCATCTTTCTGAAGTTCAGGGGTGGGAAGGGAACCGCCACACTGGCCGGTGGCCTTATGGGTCTTGACTACCAGGTTGCTTTGATCTGCATGGTCATCCTACTGATATTCATCGCAATAACCGATTACGCAGCTCCCGGTGTTATCGCCGTTTCGACGGTAATGATCTTCCTTTTCAGAATCTTTGGGTACAGATGGGGAATATCTCTTCTGTTGATACCCATTGCAGTAATCATGATAGCTAGAAATCTCGAGAATATTCAGAGGATTTTGAGGGGAGAAGAACCAGGGCTGAGGGCGTACATTAGAAGAAAGAAAAGAACCCCTCAAGAAGGGGCCTAACGGTGATTTCTCAAATACCCAGGTACACTTTTCGAACTTCTTCAGTTTCAAGTAGTTCCTTCGCTGAACCTTGAAGCGTAATCTTTCCTGTTTCCAGCACATAGGCATATTTTGATATTTCGAGGGCCTTTGCCGCATTCTGTTCAACCAGAAGTATCGTAACTCCCTTCGAATTAAGCGTCTTAATAGCCTCAAAAACCTCTTCAACAACAATCGGCGCCAGGCCTAGCGAAGGTTCATCCATCATAATCAGATCGGGGTTTGCCATGAGACTGCGACCTATCGCTAGCATCTGTTGTTCTCCGCCCGAGAGCGTCCCGCCAGATTGTTTAAGTCTCTCTCTCAGAACCGGAAAGAGAAGGAAAACCTTATCGAAGTTCGCTTCGATTTCGGATTTGTCTTTTCTGTTGTATGCACCCATTAGAAGATTCTCTCTTACCGTAAGGTTTGAGAATATTCTTCTTCCTTCAGGCACGAGAGAGATTCCTCTTCTAGCCGTTCTGGCTGCGCCAAGTCTGTTTATGTTATTCCCTCTAAACGATACAGTTCCTCCGGATGACTTTATCAAGCCGCTGATAGCTCCGAGCGTCGTACTCTTGCCGGCTCCGTTTGAACCGATTATAGTCACAATACTGCCTTCTTCTACAGAGAGAGAAATACCTTTAACGGCTTTAATGACTCCATAGGAAACCTGAAGCTCTTCTACGCTGAGGATTTCATTTTCCAAGGCTAACCCACTCCCTCCCAAGATAGGCTTCAATAACCTTCACATCCTTCTGAACATAGGCGGGGTCTCCTTCACTTATTGTCCTTCCATGGTCCAGAACCATGATTCTCTCACATAAGCCCATCACAAGCTTCATGTCATGCTCTATAAGTAATACGGTTAAGCCAAAGTCATCCCGGATTCGCCTGATAGTATTCACCAGACCCACTGTCTCCGAGGGATTCATTCCGGCGGCCGGTTCGTCAAGAAGTAGTAGAGTCGCACCAGTAGCCATAGCTCTTGCAATCTCCAGAAGTCTTTGCGAACCGTAGGGAAGAGAGCTGGATTTCTCGTTTGCCTGTCTTTCAAGACCAAAGACGCTCAAGAACTCTAGCGCCTTAGATCTCATTTCGCTTTCCTTTACCGAGTAGCCAATTCTTGAGACACTCTTGAAGAACCAGCTCATAGCCTCTCCATTGCTGGCAATTGTGTGATGTTGAGACACCATAACATTCTCGAGAACAGTGAGATCCTTGAACAATCTGATGTTTTGAAAGGTCCTGGCAATTCCGGTTCTAGTGATTCTGTCCGGTGGAAGTCCCGTTATCTCCTTCTCTTTGAATAGAACTCGACCATCAGTTGGCCTGTAATGGCCGGTAATCATGTTGAATACAGTTGTCTTACCGGCTCCGTTAGGGCCGATTAGCCCGAAAATCTCACCTTCCTTTACCTCCAGGCTGACCTCTCCCACTGCTGTGAGTCCTCCGAACTTCATAGTAATATTATCTAGAGTCAAAAGTCTCATTTCTTCTCTCCCCTCCTGAAGAGAGAGACAAGCCCATCCCAGGAGAACTCACTTCTTCCCATTATTCCTCTAGGCCAGAAGATCATAATTATCACGAAGAGCCCCGAGAAAACGAGCATTCTCATCCCGCTTATTCCCATTATCTTGAAACCGAAAAGATTCATAGGCCCTTCCAAGAAGCGTAACCACTCGCTCAAAAAGGCAAAGAGGGCTGCGCCAATTATCGCCCCCGTTATGCTTCCCAGACCACCAAGCACGATCATTATTAACACATTGAATGTGAGAAGAATACCAAAAGTGTTTGTTCTGGGATCTATTGTACTTAGCCAGTGCCCGTAAAGAGAGCCTGAGATTCCTGCAAAAAATCCTCCCAAAACAAAGGCAGTCAACTGATGCTTGAAGACATTAATCCCCATTGCCTGTGCCGCCACTCTATCCTCTCTGACAGCTCTCAAGGCCCTTCCAAAGGAACTATACGAAAGACTCATCACACATGCAACCGTTACTAACAGCCAACCCCAGGCCCACCAAACACTCGTGTGATCGGGAAGAGCCTTTAGGCCGAGCGCCCCGTTAGTGATCGAATTGAGATTGAGGGCAAAAATCCTGATTATCTCTGAGAAGCCAAGAGTTGCAATGGCGAAGTAGTCTCCGGTAAGCCTCAGCGATGGCCATCCGATGAAGAAGGCGAACAATGCTGCAACCAAGCCAGCGATGATCGTCGCCCAGAAAAAGGGGATCTGGATTGAATTGAGAGGCCAGATCAGCTTCTCTATAAGGAAAGTCATCTCCTTCTGCTGGGGAGAGAGAGTCAATAGAGCGGAAGTGTACGCACCAAGAGCAATGAAACCGGCATGCCCAAGAGAGAAGACACCGGATATACCATTGACAAGGGTTAGGCTAACCGCCATTATTCCATATACGCCGATTAGTGTTATTATTCTAGAATAGTAGCTGTTCAACAGTTCCTGCGAGAGAAACAAGAGAAACGCTACAGTTGGCAGGGCAGCAAGCGTGAGAAGCGTCTTGGTCTTCTTCGACATACCAGTCACACCTTGACTATTTCCGGTTTGCCCATGAGTCCAGACGGCTTCACAGAAAGAATGACAATCAAAATGATGAAGGCGAACGCGTCCCTGTAACCGGCCGCCCCCGGCATTATCCCTACCATCATCACTTCGGTAATTCCAAGTATCAGCCCCCCAAGCACCGCCCCGGGAATCGATCCTATTCCTCCGAAAACAGCGGCGACAAATGCTTTCATTCCAGGTATGAATCCCATGTAAGGCCAAACCTGCGGATACCTGATCGCCCAGAGTAATCCGCCAATCCCAGCAAGTGCCGAACCGAGCGCAAACGTCATTCCAATCACTCTATCAACACTGACACCCATAAGCGAGGTTGTCTGAATATCGAGGGAAACGGCTCTCATTGCTATTCCCACTTTCGTTCTAAAGATGAACCACCAGAGGAAAATAAGTGCTAGCGCAGCAACTATTAGTGTTATCAGAGAGATAACAGGAATTCTTATGCCTCCCACAATCACTTCTCTGCCGTACTTCACCTCCATCTGTCCGCCGATGATTATCATTTCGTTCAAGTATTGAGGGAAGATGGTTCTGAAGGATCTGGGAATCCCCGAAAAGATAACGACCGCCAGGCTTTCGAGGAAGAAAGAAACGCCAATCGCCGTTATCAGCGCCGATATTCTAGGAGCATTCCTGATAGGTTTGTAGGCGATCCTGTCAACTGTGACTCCAAGAAGTGCAGCACAGGATATGGCGAGTGCCGCCGCCAGATACCAGGGCAACTGAGCAAGTGTCACAAAGAAGAATGCAAAATACACAGCCATCATGAAGATATCTCCATGGGCAAAGTTGATCAACCTCAAGATTCCGTACACCATAGTATAACCTATGGCTATCAGAGCATAGAGGGAACCAAGGCTGAGACCGTTGACAAAGTTCTGTAAGAGAGTCTTAGGATCCAAGTCCACACCTCCGGCCGATTGAAAAGAAAAAGGGGAGGGTGGGGCTTAGAAAGCCCCACCTTCTTTACGGATTGATCGTTGTATCGTACACGAATTTCCCGTCTTCAATCTTTACAATCGCAACAGACTTTATCGCATCGCCATTTTCATCGATCGTGATTATCCCCGTAACGGCAGGAAAATCCTTTGTCTGTCGAATGGCGACTGCAATAGCTTCTCTATCGGTGCTCCCCGCACGTTCTATTGCATCCCTTACAACTAGATATGTATCAAACCCGAGGGCAGTGAATGTTCCAGGTGCTTCGCCGTACTTTGCAGTGTACGCTTCGACAAAGAGCTTTGCATTCTCTGTAAGCGCAGGGCTACCAGCATCGTAGTGAGTAGTGAAGTACAAACCGTTTACGGCATCTCCTCCGATCTCGATCGTCTCGGGAACGGCTGCACCATCCCCTGCGATTATTGGTTCGTAGAAACCCAGCTGCCTTGCCTGGATAGCAATCAGAGCTATCTCCTGATAGTATCCCGGGATAAAGAAGGCACCGGCCCCTTTCGAAATGGCATCGGAAATCTGAGCTGTGAAGTCCTGGTCTCCCGACTTATAGTACTCGTAGAATACTTTTCCTCCAAGATCAATCGCCGTCTCTTTGAAGTAATTCGCAAATCCGACAGCGTAATCCTGCTCTACGTCTACAAAGACAGCTACGTTCTCTGCACCCATGTTGTTGAAGGCAAGCAATGCAGCAGCCACTCCCTGAAAGGGGTCGCTGAAACAGACACGGGAAACATACTTCTTGTCCTGAGTTACTAGAGGATTAGTCGAGCTGGGAGAAACCATTGCAACGCCATTCTCCTCAGCAACCGTCCCTCCGGCAATCGTATTCGAGCTTATTACCTGCCCGATAATCGCAACAACCCCCTCCTGCTCGATCGCACGGCGGGCGGTGTTTACTGCTTGAACCTTATCGGAGTTGTTGTCGAGTAAGACGATTTCAATTTTCTCCCCAAGAACCTCTGGGAACAGCTCGTTAGCAAGTTCCACTCCCTGCCAGATCATCTGACCAAACGCAGCGACTCCTCCGGTCATCGGAAGAATTGCACCTACTTTAATTGAAGCAAGCGCTGGTACGGAAAGAAAGACAACTAAAAGAATTACAAAGAGTTTTCTCATACTTCTACCTCCTCCTGAAGTGGTTACAAGTGAATGAGACTAACCCATAATTTGATGCACATTCTCTAAAATCTAAGCAAGTACAAAAATCGGTGTTCTAAGCTAATTATTCCCCCGAAGGTACATTTAACTAGCCAGAACGAAGAAATTCGAGCTTTTGCATGTTGTAGGAATAGTACCACTAATGACAATAAGAAAATATTACGAAGTGAAACAATGAAGAGCATTTTGGTAACATATCGAAGACATCGCTTGTAAACGGTAGTAATTACCTCACATTGGACTTGACATAGTCTGAACTAAATAACCGGTTTCAACCAACGCTTCATGAAGATAACCATGGCCGCCACAGAGGAAATCACTAGATTGCTTAAGAACATCGCGTACCATATTCCTGTGGTTCCCATGGACAGACCGAAGAAATATATCAGAGGAAGTCGTATTCCCCAAAGTCTTGTGATATTGAGAATCATGGACTGAATCGTATGGCCTGAGCCTCTTAAAGCCATGTCGAAGATGTTGTAACTTGCGAAGAAAGGTATGGAGAAGGAGACTATTCTGAAGTACTTCTCTCCTTCAATCAAGACAAGCGGGTCATTGATGAAAAACGCCGTCACTTCCTTCCCGAAGAAGAACGTGCCGGTGCAGATCACTCCTACAATCAACACGTTTATTCCGGTCGCCTTCCATACAACTGAATAAGCGTCATTCTTTCTTCCGGCGCCTAGGTACTGCCCAACCATCGATGACGTTGCCTGGGAAAGGCCGAAAGAGAACATCGTTGCAAGTGATGTTATTCTGTTCCCCACACCCAGGGCAGCGGTCGCCACCGAACCGAACCCGGCAACCATTGAAGTGATTATCAGGAATGCGAGAGCCGTTATCGACTGTCCGGCAGAAGAGGGGAGACCTATCCTCAAGACGCGGGTAAGAGTCTTCCACTTCGGTCTAAGATCTTTGAAATTGACTTTAAATCCTCTCTTTCCCTTGAATAGAATGACTGTCGCAACGATCACAACAAATCCTCTTGATATTACAGTTGCAAGAGCCGCACCGAAGACCTCCAGTCTAGGAAAGCCTATACCAAATATCAAGAGAGGATCGATAAGTGCATTCACCGTTACAGAGAAACCCATCAAGTACATCGGTGTCTTTGTATCCCCGATGGCGGTGAAGAGCGAGTTGAAAGTGAACATCGTGAAGGTGAAGGGAGCCCCTAGAAAGATCGTTCTCATATATGTATTGGTTACTGAAAGCAGTTCTGTCGGAATATTGAGGAGCTTCAAGACGGTCTCGGAAAAGATCGCACCGAGAAGACCGAGAATCACAGCGACGGAGAAGCTTATGGATATCACCTGCCCGGCTACATGAGAGGCCTCTTCCTTTCTTCCTGCCCCAAGATTCTGAGAGACGAGAGCCAGTCCCGCTACTGCAAGCCCCCCTCCTATGGAGATCAGTAAGAAGATTGCCGGCCACGCAATTGTGGGTGCGGAAATCTCCACCTTTCCTAGCTTCCCGAGCCAGTAGGCGTCCACTATGTTGTAAACGGTCTGGAAGAGCATGGTAAGAACCGCAGGCCAGGCGAGTTTAAGAAGGGCGCTCATCATGCTTTCATCTAGAATATTGACTCGTTTCATCTTCGCTCCTATGATTTCGATTACGTACTATTTCATTTATAGCACAACAGTTACGAAATAAGAAGGGACAACGGGGTTCGAGGTAGGGGGTTCGTAAGAGCAAGAGAAACTGTTTGAGCGTTGAGCGGTTCTCCGTTCGCCGAGAAGACCCCGTTCTTCGTTCCAGAACAAGGATCTGTTCTTCGTTCTTGGTTAAACCAAAAGACCCAGAGCAAGATTCTGAATCATGTTCAGAATGACGACTGGCTACTCCCTCTACCCTCATTCTATACTCTCTCTTATGACAATACACGAGAATGAAGGAATTAGTAGTGGGTCTCGGTCTCGAGCCTGGGGTCTCGTGAACAAAACTGGCTCACCAATTCAAGGTTTTGCTGCAACTGAGAAAGTTATCCCATCATCGGCTTGTGGAAGCCCCTCACTCTGTCATCCCGAACTTGTTTCGGGATCTGGGCTTCGAGAAACCGGGACTGGGGGTAGCGGATAGGGGGTTGGAAAGAGCAAAGGAACTGGTTGGCCGTTGAATGGTTCTCCGTTCGCCGAGGAGAGCCGTGAAGCAATAGTATCGAGATTCCGACCACGAACTTTGTCGGAATGACGGAATCTAGCCTTTTCGGAATAATCCTTAGTTGTCATCCCGGACTTGTTTCGGGATTTGGGCTTCGAGAAACCGAGGTTGGGGATAGCGGATAGGGGGTTGGAAAGAGCAGAGTGAAACCGGGTAGCGGTTGGACGGTTATCCGTTCGTCGAGGAGAGCCGTGAAGCAATAGCATCGAGATTCCAACCAGGAGCTTTGTCGGAATGACGGAATTGGGCGTTTTCGGAATAACCGTTCTTGGTCAAACCATTATTCAGAGAGTAGAAGGGAAAAGCAAATAGGGCAGGTAAGGTTCTGCGATATTGAAAAGCTCTTAATCCCCTCTCGAGAGGGGTGGCGACGGTTCCATCGTTGACGGGGTGTGTGCACATCAAGAACGGACCTCATGTTCAGTCATGACGGAATTCTTTACCAAGAACGAACAACCTGGACGCGTAGCGTCGGAACGAAGAACCGGGATTCTTGGCGAGGACTGAGGACCGTTGACGGGCAACGCTGTTTTCATCAGCGACCAGCGGGTTTTTGATCTTAAGCGTACAGCGGTTCTTTGGAGCGAGATGCTGAAACAAGTTCAGACGGATTGTGAGGTTTTCAGAACGATCTTGATCTTCATACCTCTATCCTCACACCTCTGACCTCTTTTCCCACTCTGGGTTGTTTTTTTGTCCTTCACATGAATCTCGAGTATTCTATTACTCCGGATATCAATCCGGCGAAGACCTCTACAAGCTCTATGTCTGCCTTGCTCCAATCAAATTGGCCGCTAAGCCTTTCCAGTCCGACGAAACCGACGGGCATCTGCCTAGAGAAAATAGGAATGACCACAAGTGAAACGACTCCTTGCTGCGCAAGAACTTCTGCTTCTCTGCTTGCCTCCTCTGGGAGTTCACTGACTACATAAGAATGCACCCCGCCTTTTTTCATTTCCTTTATCCACCAGGAGAACTCCTCGAACGGCATGTTTTGAGGATGGGGTTTGGCGGTCTCAACGCCTTTTTTACACCATTCGTGGGTGTTCCTGGTCGAATTGGTCCTGTAGTCCAACAAGAAGACATTGGACCTGTCAGCAGAAGTGAGCATCCCAAGTTGTCCAAGCGCCTTTTCTATCGCGTCGTCTATGTTCTCGTACTCCTTGAGCGCTCCGGAAACCTCTGAAATGACCCGTTCGAAATTCTGTCTCCACTGAAGCTCTGCCGCTATCTTCCGGTAGGCGCTTGTGTCTCGGGCCACAACCATTGTGACTATGGAGTTCTGAAGATCAAGCACCTTCAAGCAAATCTCTACCTGCAGTTTCTCCCCGCTCTTCATAGTGAGAAACGAATCAGTTGTACACATTCCCTTTATCTGAAGATCTGCTCTGATCTTCTTCATCTCAGAATCAAGATCACCGGCCACCGAATAAAAACTCATCTCAAGAAGCTCTTCGTAAGAATATCCAAGCTTCTGAACCACGCTGTTGTTGGCTTCGACTATTCTACCGGGCCTCAAGGGATCGTCGAGGCTCACGAGAAAGATCATGTCGTCAATCAGGTTGGAGAAACCTTCATACTTGCTCTTTAGATACTTGTTCAGCGTGTAGAATTTATCGCACCTTGGGGTCCCTCCGACAAATGGGTCCTCTGAAACCGTCTCTACGTGCATATTCCATCTCAGCTTGGAAATCCGTTCAGATAATGTCTTGATCTCCGACGCACCGTTGTCAACGATGTATACTTTTATTGGTTCCACACGACCCCTCCGTTTCTGGGTAGAAAGAAATACTACTCAGGATTTAAATACAGTCTTCCCATTCAGAATGGTTTCCCTAACACCAAGATTTTCATCCAGTAATACCATATCTGCGCGATAACCCTCGGAGATTCTTCCGCGATCCTTTATGCCAATAGAATTCAGAGAATTGAGGGAGGATACCATTGCAAGCTCCTTCAGTGAGCATCCCGTGAACTCCCTGAAATTTCTGACAGCTCCGCTGAAGACAAGCACAGCAGCGGCTATTGTTCCGTCCTCCAAAGTAGGCCTTCCATTTTTCAGAATGACCTTCTGTCCTCCCAGTTCATACTCTCCATCGGGCATGGCCGTTGCATCGATAGTATCGGTAACTATCATAATCTTCTTCGGACCCTTTATTCCAAAGATAAGCTTCACAAAACCCGGTAAAGAGTGAATACCATCCATTATCATCTCTACCGAAAAAGGAAGCGAAAGAACAGCTCCAACGCAGCCCAGTTCCCTGTGATGAAGTGTGTTCATCCCGTTAGGGAAGTGGGTTATTCTATCGCAGCCTTGATTGAGTGCTCTCTCCATATCCCCGTACGTTGCATCGGTATGTCCCAGCGAAAGAGTTATACCGCGCTTCTGTATCAGCTCTTGTGCCTGTGAGAATCCCTCGAGCTCCGGAGCCATAGTGATGAGCTTCACCGATTCGATAAGCGTCTCCTCGATTTCCTTAAGGTCGATGCTTCGAATGAGTTCTGGATTCTGAGCTCCCTTCCTCTTCAGACTCAGGTAGGGGCCTTCATAGTGAATGCCCCCAACTGAAGTCAGAGTGTTATTTTTTATGTAATCTCTTACTACCCTGGCTGCTGAAAGGATGGCCGAAGGAGTCGAGGACATAGTAGTAGGCAGGAAATACGTCACTCCTTGAGAATAAAGGAAGTTCTCCCACTTTTCGAGATCTTTTTGACTCATGGAAAGAGTGTCCACACCTACTGAACCATGAGTATGGGGATCGACAAATCCCGGCATCAATATTCTCTCGAATTCTTGTGCCCCTTGAATTCGTCTAATTCCCGAGATTACGTTTTGTTCAGTTTCAACACTTCCCACAAACTCTCCATCGATAGGATCAACGATCAACACATTCTCGAACCTCATATTCCTTCTGTCCTCCCTGTCATGAATGAATCATGGCCAGGTTATCTGATTACCCGTCGACATCTTTCCTCTTCCCATAAGAACTCTCTCATCGAGGTCGAAGATGCCCCTGTAGTAGGCCGAATAGACTGCGAACCACTGGAGAGGAATCATAAGAAGGAAGGGGGCAAAGAGCGGGTCAAAGTCGCCGTAATCCTTCACGTCAAAGCGTATTATCTCTGCGCCGTTAGACTCGGCGATTTTTATGACCCGTTCGCTCATGTCTCTCGATTCGTCGCTACCCACAAGGAAGACCATCACCGGCTTATGACGGTCCAGCATTTCCGCAGGGCCGTGTCTGAACTCCGACGTTTCCATGAACGAAGCATTGACTCTCATGTTTTCCATGAAGACAGTCAGTCCGAACTTATAGCCTATGGCGTAGGCCGCCCCGCTGGCGAGTACGTAAAAGAGATCACTCTCGTGATACTTTCTCGCCAATCTGTAGGCTCTTGATTCCTCATCCTTGTATATTCTGCCCAGTAGTTCTGGCATAATCTGTATCTGTTCGAAGAGCTTCGAAACCTCTCTGCCTTTGAGCCTGGCTATTTCAAGACTGAAAATGAAGGCTCCGGCGAGTGGAAGTATAAACAGTCCATTAGAGTCGTAGACTATCGATTCGTCGGCTTCCCTTGCCAGAATGCTGTCGGGTTTGCTTGTAAATGAAATCGTTGTCGCTCCCTTTTCGTTGGCAAATCTAAGTGCTGCCGCAGTATCTTCGGTATTTCCAGAGAAGGAGGCCAGTATTACCAACGCATCCTTGTCAAGTCTTGAAGGATTCGTCCATATGAAATCATAACTCTTGAAGTAATTAGAGGGAAGATCCGTCATCTTCTTGAGTATATAATCACCTGAATAGAGATTACACCAAGAGTTCCCGCTACCTACCCAGTAAATCTGCTTAAAGCCTTTATCTAAAGCAGTTTTCGCAAGACTCTTGATCCTTTCCGTATGCTCATCAAGGAAGGCGGAAAGATCCTTCTCAAGAGAAGGGGCAGTAAAGAGCACGCTTTGTTTTGCATCATTCAAAAAATCTTCAATTGTCAATCCAAACACCTCCAAATATCTATCAAGAAGTTTAGTTAATCTCTCGGTGAGGTACATGATTCCCTTATGATCAGTCGTGTAGGCAGTTTGGTAAGTTCCTTTTCATATCTCTGACCTCTTATGTTCATCAATATCCTTTTCGCGGCCATACAACCAATTTCTCTCGTATCCTGAGCCACAGATGTTATTGGAGGATTACACAGATCAAACCAAACAATATCGTCGAAGCTTATTACCGACAGATCTCGAGGAATCTCTATTCCCATGTCCTTCGCAGCAAGAAGCAGTCCCGCCGCCATATAGTTGTTTGTTGCTATCACCGCTGTAATATCTTTGTTCTGTCCCAGGAGAGAGACGCCGCTTTTGTAAGCTCCCTCCACCCTGAAACCGCCAAGTTTGACCCACGACTGCTTTTCTTCTATGCCATGCTTTGAAAGCGCTTTGCTGTATCCGGCAATTCGATCGTAGTTTGTGCTAATGTCGAGCGTATCAGAAAGGAAACCGATTCTCCTGTGCCCAAGCTCCAACAGATATTCAGCTGCCTCAAAACCCCCACCGAGGTCATCGCTGACAATCATGTCAACATCAAGGCCTTCAATGATTCTGTCAATTAGCACTATGGGAATCTCGGACTTCACAAGATCCTTCAAATGATCGGAATTGCTACGCGAGACCGGAGCGAGTATCAAGCCATCTACCTGTTTCTGAAAAAATCGATCTATTGATGTTTTCTCGACCTCCACTTTTTCGTCGGTACTTGTGACAATCAAACTGTACCCTTCGGGGACAATAACATCGCTTATCGCTCTCGCTATCGTAGAAAAAAAGGGATTCTGAATATCGCCCACAATCAGTCCGATGTTCTTCGTCTCGCCGGTAACCATGCTCTTGGCAATGTAGTTTGGCTTGTAGTTCAGTTTCTTTGCGGCCGCCAGGACCTTTTCTCTAGCCTTCTTGCTGACGTATCCGTACTTCCCGATCGCCCTCGCTACCGTTGCCCTCGAGAGCCCCGTCTCTTTCGCAATGTCGTCCAGCGTCGCTGCCATGCTCCATCACCCACTTAAAATGCACGTGCTTAGTAAAATCGTTTCTGATAACGATATCAGACTCTTTGATCTATTCTATCTTATTATCTTAAGTTATGTCAAGTTCAATAAACGGATAAAAGTCCCTCTCAAACTGGATACACACTTATTTGTGTTTTGTGGTTATAATTGTGTTGAATGAGAAATGAGAACGCTCTCATATTATACTAACGGTTGTTTGTTGTTCTTCTCATTCATTTCAATCATGGAGGTGCATCTTTGAAGACAATTACCAGATTCTCGAAAAGGTTCGACAGCACGCTTCTAAAGGCAACGGCTACAATCAAGGAGTCCGAAGTCTTTATAGACGATAGTATCTCCTGCGATTTCAGAGCGATTGTAGTCCCATGGTACTTGATGGACAGAGTGGTTAGAAAAGTCAGAGGTAAGGATATCTCGGCAGCTTGCGGGTCGGGTTTCCCCTTCGGATTCGAGACGACAGAAACCAAGGCTTATATGATTAGGGAGTCGCTTCGGCTAGGTCCCGAAGTGAGGGACATAGATATAACGGCCAATATTTCAGCTATGAAATCCGGAGACTGGGATTACTTTGAAAGGGAGATCTCTTATCTTTCCGGTCTCCTGAAAGATGTCGTCTGCAAAGTAATCATCGAAGTATCTTATCTCGAGACCAGCGAAATAGAAAAGGCTTGCTCTATTTTGATGAAGCTTCCTTACGTCGACTTCGTCAAGACAGGTACGGGATACGGTTCAAGAGCCACTACGGTAGAGGACGTCAGGATTATCAAGAGAGTTGTCGGAGATGAAAAAGGAATAAAGGTATCGGGAGGAGTAAAGTATCTCTCTCAAGTTGAGAAATTCATGGCCGCAGGTGCTGACATCTTTGGTTCCAGCAACGCTATAACTATATACAGGGAATTCAACGAAAAATACCCTGGAAGAGCCGACCTTGCATGCAAAGAACACGAATGGAGGCAAAAATGAAGCTGTTTATAGATGATGGAAACGTCCAAGCGATAAGTGAGTTGTTCGATTTAGGGTTCTTTTCTGGGATAAGCACTAATCCAAGTATTCTGAAGAGAACGGGAAGAAAACCACTCGAAGTCATAAAAGATATGTTGAATAGGTTTACGGGCCCTCTCTTTGTCCAGTGCGCCTCGAGAGGTCACGATGAAGTGCTCAAAGAGGGAAATGAACTCTTCAGGCTCGACCCCGAAAGGATAATTCTCAAGATCCCCTTCTCGAGAACAGGCATAAGGGTCTTGAGAGAATTCAAGCAGATGAATATAAATACTTTGATTACCGGGGTCTTCTCAGTACCTCAAGTACTGATGTCTGCAGAGGCCGGCGCCGACTATGTGGCGCCATATGCGAACAGGATCGAAAACCTGGGAATAGATCTTTCTGTTGTTGGGAGTATGCAGAAAGTATTGTCCAACGGGAGCTACGAGACAAAACTAATCGCTGCAAGCTTCAAGACTCTGACACAAATCTCCAAGATGGCCGCGCTGCCTATATATGGAATGTCGCTTCCCGTAGCTATGTACAACGAGTTCTTCTCACACAGCGGAACACTGAAGGCAATCGAAAACTTCGAGGCAGATTGGGATTCAATCGAAGACCGTGAATGGGTTCCTCTGAAATCATGAGTTCCCATCTTGTTTGAAAGCGAGGTTAATTCTTGAAGTACATAATGGCACATGACCTGGGTACAACTGGAGACAAGGCAACTTTGTTCAGCCAAACAGGATCTCTTGTCACTTCATCCTTCGCCGGTTATGAAACCTTCTACACTGGTCCCGGAATGGTTGAGCAAGATCCCGAGGCATGGTGGACTGTCTTTTGCACGACAACTTCCGAAATCATTCAGAAGGCAGAAATCGACAAAAAAGATATCTCTGCACTCAGTATTTGCGGGCAGATGATGGCAGTAGTGCCGGTAGATAGATCGGGTAAACTGCTCAGAAGGGCAATTATTTGGGCAGATTCGAGAAGCACCGAACAGGCAAGAGAACTTCTATCTAAAATTCCGGAAACCGATCTTTACAAGATAACTGGTTCCAGACTCTCGCCCACCTATCAGGGATTGAAGATAGCCTGGCTAAAGAAGTACGAACCCGATCTATATGAAAGAACTTTCAAGTTTCTTCAGGCAAAGGATTACATAAACCTTCGCCTGACAGGTAAGTTTGCGACAGACTTTTCCGATGCAGTTATGACAGCTCTATTTGATATCTCGAGGTTAGAGTGGTCCGAAAAATTGATTTTCGCTCTCGGAATTGAAAGTTCAAAGCTTCCCGATGTATACGCCTCCATTACCGACTTGGGAGAAATAAAGAAAGGAGTGGCGGCGGACCTCGGCCTTCCAAACTCATGCAAAGTGATACTCGGAGCAGGAGATGGTTGCAGCGCGGCCGTGGGAGCAGGCGCCGTTGAAGTGGGCGACACCTACCTATACCTTGGATCCTCCGCCTGGATTTCCACAATAACCGAAGAGCCTCTACTTGAGAAGGAAATGCGTGTATTCTCTGGAGCGCACGCAGTAAAAGGCCTTTACTTTCCGTCAGGCACTATGCAGGCTGCCGGAACCTCATACAGCTGGATTAAGGATATTCTGTACGTTGATGGGTCCATGAAAGAAAGCGATCGTGATATCTATTCTCATCTTGACACCCAACTCTGCCAATCTCAATTTCACAGTGAATCAATACTGTATCTTCCATATCTGCTTGGAGAAAGAAGTCCCATATGGAATTCCCATGCAAGAGGTACTTTCATAGGATTGTCTGCCTCCCACAAGAAGATAGACATCGTGCGAGCAGTAATCGAAGGCGTTTCGATGAATCTTAAATGGATTCTGGAAAGTCTGGAAGAGTCTCTGCCAATCGGTAAGATTCGGGTCATCGGAGGAGTAATAAAAAGCAGAATTTGGAAGCGAACAATCTCAACCATTCTCGGAAAGACGATCACCATTCCGCAAAACGTCGATGAAGCTACTTCAATCGGCGCGGCAATGATAGCCGGAGTTGGTGCCGGGCTTTTTGATTTCTCCGCGGTTCGGAATTTCGTCGTTGATTTCGAAGAAATCGAGCCGATCGGGGATGAGCAAGAAGATTACCTGAGACTTTACGGACTCTTCAAAGAATCGTATAGTGCTTTAGAGAAGACATTTGAAGGGCTTAATGGAGTCAGAAGGGGTTAGGCAACGTAACGAGAGTTGTATCTAAAGAGGGTGTCGCAATCATACTACGTAGAGAGATTCGCGACACCCTGTTTTTTTGTTCTTTGAAACCGTCTTCAAATAACCTCCATTACAGGGAAATAGCTTTCCTAAATGAACCGGTCTTTTGAACATACGACGTTCATAACCCTTGTTTTTCGACAATAATCACCTTGAAATGGCTTCCTACGCATGTTCAAAAGTCTCGTCTCATAGCTAAATTGCAGTATCATTTTGCTGCATTTCTTGCTTCTGTCGACTTCCTTTTGAACATGACTGTTCCATAAGTTCTTCGGTACTTTCTAACCTATATTAATGCATTCAGCCATAATGGCTTCTCACAGCCATCAATCTTTTGAACAACTTCAAGAATATCTTCTCAAGAGACCTATCAGAGTTATCTACAATCAATGTTCAAAGCAGAAAAGTTTTGAACATGGCCTCAAATACTTTGCAGAAAAGAAGTCTGAAAGTTTTCGACGAGTTTTGAACATGCCTAATTATTATTATCTATAAAAGATATATAGAATAAAGAAAAGACCTATAAGAACACCCTATCGAAAACCAAAACACCAAAAATAGTTAGTATAACTGATTATATAGATCTATAGACTATTAGAATATTTTTAGGAAATCAAAAAACATCTATGACTGAGAATTCTTTATCTAAAATTATTGAATCATGGTTAGTACCATTAGAGAAACTAACCTTATTCAAATCTACAACGAACAGAGAGGAACAATCATAAGACCTGAAATACAGCTTGAGATTCTTATTGTCCTTTATGGTAACCCACTGAGTGTTCTCAAAAGCTGCCGGACCACTTCCTTCTCTTTTTGAAACTCCGGCGGGAATATCCACTGTATTTAGGAGATGAAGAGCAAGCATTATTCCTTCCTCTTCCGTTTCAGCTGCATTAGAAAACTCCCTTAAAAGAGTTATCCTAACAAATCTGGAGGGAGGAGTTCCATCACCCGGAATCCCAACGTAGCCACTGCCAAAACCCATTCCTTTATATGTTATCCCGTTGATTTCAGCTTCTTTCATATATGCACTTAGATTGACGTAGTTTCTCAGGTTTTCCAGATGCCAGGGAAGCTCCGGAGCATTCGTGAGAACTCCATTTGGATTATCGTAGATATTCATTTAACCATCTATGAACTCCACAACCATGCTTCCACCATACTTGTCATGTAAAGAAAGGTGAAGAGGGGGAATTTCCCCGAGAAGTTCATTTGATTCTCCCCAAATAGTCATTTCTTCAAGCCCTTTCTTGACTGATTCAAGTGAATCAAAGTTTTGAAGAATCCAGGCTGGTAGATCGAACAACTCACTAACATTTGAAGAATCTGAATTCGGAGAGACTTCTTCATACTCTGTTCCCGGCAACCACAATGCGCTCAAAGACAATCCCGCAAATCAATATTTATTTTCCCACGAAACTGCTTCAGACCCATCGGGTATATGACTGCTAAAACTATCGCCCCTGTTGAAGAATACGACTTTCGAGTTCAGAGGATAGGCAAACTCCATACTTCTAGCTGAAATAACCATAACGTTGTTCTTTTCAGGCGAAAGAAGGAACTATCCAATCGAAACGGAAAGAAATACCGCTAAAGCAACAAATACTACTGACAATTTTCTCACTCATTTACGTCCTCTAGATGAAAGTGTTAAAGGTTGAAATGGAAGCAGATTTGACTCGTGATTCCACTTAATTGAAGAGAGTCAATCTGCATTAGTCGTGCAATAGAAGCGTAAAACCTCTATTATTCGGAATCCTTACCTATAAAGGCCAACACTATGTGATTAACACCGAAAACCAGCAGAGTGATCCCAATCATTACTGCAACTGAAAGACCTGCAATTAGAGGATGCAAAACAAGAATTACACCTCCAATGAAAACAAACACATTGAAGACTATGCTTAGAAAATAGATCCCCTTTCCTGCAGGTTTAAGCCTGTCAGCATTTATAAGGTTATTGATCGCATCGACTATGAACCAGATGGCTATGATGAAAGCGAAAACATTAGCTGCAAAGAGTGGTCTGAACAAGAATATGATCCCAGTAATTACCAAGAGTATTCCGAGAACTAGAGCGAAAAACACCTTTGCTCCAGTTCTGTTCTCCACTTTGAAGAAGGCGACTATTAAAACAATCCCTCTAACAAGAACTACTATGCCAAGCATAATCGCAAGTGTTGAGAATGTCGCTAAAGGATGACTTAAAGAAAACACCCCTCCAAGTACTAGAAAGAAGCCCACAAGAAGAGAAATCCAATCGAATTTCTTCACCTCTGCCATACTATCCCCACCTCTCCAATTTTGCGAAATAAATCTAGCATCAATTAATCTTGGTAACTATGAGGCGCCACTTTGTTCCATGAAATCCAACGGAGCTCCATTTCACTTTCGTAAAAACAAAGTTCATTCCATGCGAAAAAAAGTGTATGTGTACTCACCAAGACCGGACGGATTCTTCTCTAGAAATCTTTTTCATATAATATTATAACATTTAGAATAACCAATCCTGAGTATCAATGACACATAGCTCCGGTTGTACTCCGCTACTTCAATAAACTCGTCAAGAATTCTACTCTTCTCCTTCTTTTCAGCCTTTCTGTACTTCTTTGAGTATTTCTCGATCAATTCAGTCATGTCTATTCTCTTCATC
>NPIF01000719.1_pt1 | contig 96540 bp, 80 predicted proteins | sample 8637461 | NCBI WGS metagenome assembly NPIF01 (sample SAMN07420641, study PRJNA396082) | bioreactor metagenome | isolation source: sample BR12 brine-fed electro-methanogenic bioreactor BR | place: Japan: Kochi | collected 2016-12-09 | reverse complement strand
GGGATGATTCTCAATGAGTTTCACAGACAGCCCTCCTTGACAAATACTTGCCAGAGAAATAATCACCAACACACACCCGCTCCCAACGGAATTCCACCTCCCCTTCCGGGAGCCTCTCTTTTGAAATCAGATAAAATCACGCAAAATATGCGCAGAGAACACAAAATATGGAATCATATATATCACCAACGTCTCCGAATTGCAAGGAAAAGAAAAATAGTAAATTTTCATATCATGACAAGTCAATTTAAAACTCACGAACAGCCCGGAAAATACGAAAAAATCCCCCGGATTGACGGGGGATTCCGCATCGAAATTTTTGGTTTTGGTGCGGGAGAAAATGCACCAAATGTTCGGGATCTACCAGGTGATCCGAAGATACGAAGCCTCTACGGAACGAGGGTTTTGAGGTTCTTTCCGACGAGCCAGGGCAAGAAGCTTTAGTCCCTGAACATGGGTCTTTGCAGGAATAACGGGCATTTTCGGAAAAACGGGCATATCCGCACAGGAGGCATCTATTCCGCAGAGCACCGAAGAGTGCCGGGAGAGCTCCCGCCCTCTTTCCACCACTTGGGAAAGGGAGAGAAAGGCCTCCTCCTCCAGGGGACAAAAGGCGTCATTCTTCAGCACATAGGCGCCATAGAAAAACGCCCCCCGCTTGGCGGGAAGAAGAGATATCACGGGAATTCCTTCCACCGCCACACCAAAAGCGAGAACCTCCAGCGAAGAAAGCGGTATCACCGGAATTTCCAGAGAGAAGGCGAGGGAGAGAACATAGGCCATGCCCACCCGGATTCCCGAAAAGAACCCCGGGCCCCGGGTAACCGCAAGAGCCGAAAGATCCCTAGGCTCGGCTCCCCATAGGCGGAGCATTTCCGAAACCATGCGGGGAAGCTCCTGGGATTGCCTCCGCCCCAGGAGAAGATTGGTTTCTCCCAGATTCTCCTCCGCCGAGGCAAGTCCTATGCTCGTCATGGCCCCGGAACAGTCGATTCCAAGGATCAGATTTTTCATATACCAAGAGCCTCCTCTGAAACATACGGAACATACAAACCGTTTTATTTTTTCCTGGTGAGAGCTATCAAAAGAGCCGCTCCACCGAGAAGAGCCGCCATCACCGAGAGAGCGGGATAGAGATCCAGCTGGGGGTAGCGGATTTTTAACATCCCCATCACTCCGAAGGCAGCCAGAAAAGAGACGAAAGTATAGCGTAATCCCTTTATTCTGGCCTTATCAGTCCGTTCTTCTTCTTTCTCCCAGTCGATTCGCCTTCGTTTCATGGCATGCATCCCCTTTCATGGGGCACGTTTTTTCGATTTTTCCGTGGTTCATCCTCTTTCACAGGAACCTTCCCCGGTGGCACAGAGCACTTTGGATGCCCGGGGATTCACGGTTACCGATACCCGGGATCCCTCGGAATAGATCTTCTTGGCTCCGGGATCGTCGATCTGCACCAGAATTTCCGAACCCTCGGAGGTTCGCACGAAGGTTTCCATGCTGTGCCCCAGATAGATGTTAGTGGTGACCACCCCATCGAGAATTCCCTCTCCGGGCTCCAGGATCTCCATGGATTCCGGACGGCACATGAGAAGACACGGATCTCCGGAGTCCAGTTTTTCGGAAAAACGGGGAATACGGAAAGATTTTCCCCGAACCTCCACGGCACATCCTTCAGAGTCTTTACCGCGAACTTTTCCGTCGAAAAAGGCCGCCTTTCCCACGAACCCCGCCACGAAGGGGGATACGGGATCCTGGTAGATATCGAAGGGAGTACCGGACTGCACGATGCGCCCCTGATGCATCACCACGATGCGATCCGAGAGACTCATGGCCTCCACCCTGTCGTGGGTGACGTAGACTGCGGTGATGCCTAGATTTTTTTGAATTTTCCGGATTTCCACCCGCATCTGCTCCCGGAGCAAGGCATCCAGGTTGGAGAGGGGTTCGTCCAAAAGGAGCACCCCGGGTTCCACGATGAGGGACCGGGCCAAAGCCACCCTTTGCTGCTGCCCCCCGGAAAGCCTCCCCGGAGCGCGGTCCGCCAGATTTTCAAGCCCCACCAGCGTGAGGGATTCCATTACCCTGCGGCGGATCTCCTCGGCGGAGCACTTGCGAAGTTTAAGCCCGTAGGCCACGTTTTCGAAGACGCTCATGTGGGGAAAGAGGCCGTAGCTCTGGAAGACCATGGCGGTATCCCGCTTGTTGGGAGGCAGAGCGGTGACATCCTCGGAGCCGATGCGGATAATGCCCCGGGTAGGAGTTTCAAATCCTCCGATCATGCGGAGGGTGGTGGTTTTGCCGCATCCCGAGGGACCGAGAAGGGTTACGAGTTCTCCAGGCTGCACGGAAAGATTGGAATCCTCCACCGCCACCACGGCTTTTCCCGTGGAAGCCTCGGAAAAAGTCTTGGTGACTCCTTCGAGCCGCACCGGCTTTGACGTGAGTTTCATACGCTTCTCTTCCTTTCTTTAATTCCTATATCCCGTACGCATCCCCGCATCAGAAGGAGATGGTCTTTTCAAGATATTTGTTCTGCCTCAGGAGAAGCCGCATAATCCCGAAGGCGGTAAAAACGATGAGAATGAGGGTGGTGGCCAGAACGCTCGCCAGGCCGAACCGTAGGTTTTCGGAGAAGTTGTAGATGAGCACCGTAAGGTGGTACCACTTGGCGGAGATGAGGAAGATCACCGCGCTTACGGCGGTCATGGAACGCACGAAGGTGTAAGAAAGGCTGGAGATAAAGGCCGGCCGGATAAGAGGCAGCACGATGGTTCGGAATACCGTAGGGGTATCCGCTCCCAGATCCTGGGCGGCCTCTTCGATGGCTCCGTCGATCTGCCGCAGGGATGCCACGCCCCCCTCCACACCCACGGGAAGCTCCCGGACCACGTAGTTTATGATGATAATGAGCCCCGTACCCACGAGAAGAAGAGGAGCCTGGTTGAAGGCCAGAATGTAGCTGATCCCCACCAGGGTTCCCGGAAGGGCGAAGGGGGTCATGATAAGCGCTTCGAGAAGACGTTTTGCGGGAAAGCGCTTCCGCACCAGCAGAAGGGCTGCCACCATGCTGAGAATTCCTGCCACGGGGGTGGCGGCTCCCGCCAGGGTCAAGGTATCCAACAAGGCATCCTTGCCCCGGGTAAAGGCCTCTACGATATTTTCCAGGCTGAAGCTGTAGTCGATGCCCCAGTTTTTGACGAAACATCCCGCCACGATGGTGCCGTAGAGAACGAAGAGAAAGGCCACCACCAGGATCATGGAACCCACGAGGATTCGCTTGACTCCGGGAGTGACGAGCTCCGTCACCCGGGCGGAGGGCTTGCCCGTCACGGTAACCACGGATTTGCGGCTTACCCAGAAGCGCTGTACGAAAAAAGCGGTGAGGGTAGGCAAAAGGAGCAGGATGGAGAGAGCCGCTCCGTTGCCGAGGCGGTTCATTCCGGTAACCTCCATGTAGGCTTCCACCGAAAGCACCCGATAACTTCCCGAAAGAATGAGGGGGTTCGCGAAATCCGCCAGGGAGTTGGTGAAAACCAGAAGCCATGCGCTGAGGATGCCCGGAAGGGCGAGGGGAAACGTTATGGTGCGGAAGGTGGTCCATCGGGAGGCGGAGAGATCCAGCGCCGCGTCCTCGAAGGTGGAATCGATGGCCTGGAGCACCCCCGAAAGAGTGAGAAAGGCGATGGGGAACATCCCCATGGTCTGTACCAGCACAAGCCCTCCGAGGCCGTAAATGCTGAATCCCGAGAGCCCGAGAAGCTGTTTCGTAATGAGTCCGTTGTTTCCGAAGAGCAAAATCACCGAGAGGGTAAGAGAGAAGGGAGGCGAAATGATGGGAAGCGTTCCCATGGCTCCGAAAAACCGTCGGCAGGGAACCCGGGTACGGGTAAGGACAAAGGCGAAGAGAAATCCCACCAAAGTGGATGCCGTGGCGGTACATCCCCCCAGAAGGAGGCTCCCCCGGAAGGCCTCGCCATACTGCCGGGAGGAGAAGATGGATCTCCAAATCTCCAGGGAGTAGGTGCCGTCATGCAGAAAGGTCAGGCGAAGAGCCTGAAAAAGAGGATACGCCACGAAAACTCCCACCATGGCGAAAAGTCCGAGAATGGCAAACCCCGTAACGGGATCCCGGCTCCAGAGAACTACCCCGAAGATGGCCGCAAAGAGAAGAAACGCCCCCAGGGCAAAGGTGTTCAGGAGATCGAGAAAGCTCCTCTCCCCTTCTCTGGGGAAGGCGAAAAGAGCTACCCCCTCCACCCATCCTTCCTCTCCGTAGAGAGGAGCGAAAAGAAGATACTCCGAAACTCCTTCCTGCCAGGAGAGGGGTTGCGAGGTCTGGTAGATCTCCTCGTAAGAGGCGCTTTCGAAGGCTTTCGCAAAAAGGGGAGTATTTTCGTTTTCCTTCACGTAGGCGAGAAAGGCCGCATCGGAGCCGCTGTAAACATGGTCTTCGTCAATTCCCGGAAGCCCCTGGATACGGGCAAGGCGAACTCCTCCCGGAAGGGATGCTTCGAAGGCCCCCGCTCCTCCGGAAAGGGTCATTCCGGCTATTTCTCTCCGTTGATCCCGGGAATAATTCAGAAATGTGGCGGCAAGGTTTCGGTAAATCCAGAAGTCTACTGCGGCAAAGAGGAAAAGAACTCCTCCAAAGATGAGAAGGCGTTTTTGGATTTTCACACCCCACGGCTCCCTTCAACATTTTTCCATGCGTATGATTCATTGTACCATGGGGTATACAAAAAAACCCGAAAAACCCTTTGGGAAAAAGGGTTTTTCGGGGCTGATTCCGGATATCTCCGAACGAAAAAATATCTCCGGAGCCGCTACTCCTGAATTTTTCCGGAGCCGGGGACTTCGTTATTCCAACGGCCCACGAGGCGCTCCTTATTGGCCGCATCCCATTCGTCGTTCTGATCCACCAGGTTCATGGTTTTGATGCTGAATCCCGTATCGGGCTCGTCCGCCTCGCTGGAAAGGGGAATCACGTACCACTGGGCGATGATGCTCTGAGCCTTCTTGCCAAGAACCCAGTCGTAGAGCTTCTTGCCTTCCACCGGCTCGGGGCCGTTGGCGATGAGGGACATGGAGGCGGTTTCAAATCCCGTTCCATCCGAGGGAACCGCGATTTCCACGGGGGCTCCGCCTTCCCGCAGCTTGATGAGATCGTGGAGATACCCGATAGCCACGGGGTTCTCACCAATGGCGCAGCTCTTTCCGGGGGCGGAGCCGGACCGGGTGTACTGGTCGATATTGCGATCGAGCTTCTTGAGATACGCGAAGGCCTGTTCTTCGTCCCCTCCGTATATGCGGATAAGGGTGGTCAGCACGTTATAGGCGGTGCCGGAGGTACCGGGGTTGGCCATGCGGATCTTTCCCTGGTACTCATCCTTGAGGAGATCCGCCCAGCTGGTGGGCATGGAAAGCCCCAGCTCTTCCGCACGTTTGGTATTCATGCCGAAGGCGATGGGCCCCACGTAGAGACCCACCCAATACTTTTCCGCATCCCGGTATTTTTCGGGAACTCCTGCGGCGGCCCGGGAGTTGTAGGGAGCGAGAAGCCCCTTGTTCTTTGCCCCGATGTGCAGGGTACCCACGCCCCCCACCCAGACCGAAGCCTGGGGATTGGCCTTCTCCGCCTCGATTCTCGCAAGAGCCTCGCCGCTGGAAAGGCGGACCCACTGAACACGGACTCCGGTTTCTTCCGTATAGGCATCGAAGAGGGCCTTCGCCAGGGGCTCTTCCATGGTGGTATAGGCCTTCACCAAATCTTCTCCAAAGGCGGGCAGAGCTGCCAGAGCACAGAGACAGCAGAGCAGTATACAGATTTTTTTCTTCAAGGGTTCTCTCCTCCTTACACGTTTCATAGTACGCCACAGACCATAACCGCTTCTACATTATAGGGCAGATTTTTTCTGCTGCCTAGCGGGGAGTTCCAAAGCCAGAGAGGCTTTCAAAGAACATCCGAAGCCTGAAAACTTGGAACGCACAAAATCCCGGGATGCCGCATCTCTTTCAAAACACCGAATCTGTTCATACCCGATCAGGGAGAAGAGCAGACATCTTTTAGTCTTTGCAAAACCCGGGTTCCCCGAAGAACCTCATTTTCTCCGGCAAAATCCAGGGCCTTCCGGCCTTCGTTATTTTGTATCTTCGGGTCTGCCCCGGCCTCCAGGAGCATTTCGAGAATTTCGGGATTCTCGTTGGATCCGGCGGCACTCATGAGGGGCGTGGTTCCCAGGGCATCCCTGGCATTGACGTCTCCCCCGGCTTTCAGAAGCACCTTCAAAATCTGGGGATTCCCATTGAGCGCGGCAGCGCACATGAGGGGTGTCGAGCCTTCTTCGTCCCGCTCATGCACATCTCCTCCAGCCTCCAGAAGAAGGCACACCATTTCGGGATTCCGGGCAAACGCCCCGGCGTTCATAAGAAGAGTCCATCCTTCCTTATCCCTGACTCTCACATCTCCCCGAGCCTTCAGAAGTTCGGCTATTACCTGGGGATTATCATTCTGCCTCGCTGCATGCATGAGCGGCGAAGCTCCTTCTTCGTCTCTGGCGTTTACCTGGGCTCCCGCATTCACGAGTATCCGCACAATCCCTGGATCCGGGTTCTGCCCCGCCGCATACATAAGGGGAGATCGTCCCTCACGATCTCTTGCGTCAATCCGGGCTCCCCGCCCCAAAGCCTCCTGCACTTCCATGCCGTCTCCCTCGGCACAGACATCGAAAAAACTTCGTTTTTTCAAACCCAGAGACACCAATTTTTTGAACATACTCTCCTCCCCCGTCCATTTACAATGTATGTTTCGCTTCGAAAAGCTTTACGGCACTCCCCGGATCCGCCTCAAAAGTATCCAGTGAGGGGATCGAAAAAGAACGTCCTCCCCCTTCCCGGGAATGTGAAAAAAGGGGAACAGCATAAATTCTGCAGAAGGATCTTCGTATACCGAGACGAATCGTACCGTATCTCCCGCAAGAAATTCCACCATGGGAGCTCGTCCCTCCAGTCCCACGGAGGCTCCCGCCAGTTCGTTCCGGAGAAAGGTGCCTATCTCCTTCTCTTCGGGATACAGGTACGATACGGCGTTTTCCCCGGTCAGAGCATTTTTCCAGAAAGCCAGGTTTTCCGAATTCCGGGGGAGCTCCCACCAGGTTCCCACGCAGAGCAGGCCCAAAAGAAGCCCCAGGGAGAGGTGGTTTCTAAGAGGATGAAGAACGGATCCCAGAAAAACGAGGAGAATACCCAGGGAAAGAAGGATCATGCGAAGCCGGGGTTCTTCCCAGGGGAGAAGGATCCACATCACCCCAAGGCCTAGAAAGGCGAGAAAGAAGAAGCGAAAGGATATGACACATCCCGCTCGATCCTTGCCGCAGGAAATGGAGAAAAGGAGCAGCAGCGCGGTAAGGAGAAGAAGAAATCCCGAAATCGGAAAGGACGCCCCTTCCGCAAGAGGAAAAGAAGGAGACGGAAAGAGAGGTTCTCCCTTCCGATAAACCCAGTGAAGAAACCACCATCCCCCTCCAAGCAGGAGAAAAGGGGTAAAAAGCACTATATACTCCGCCAGAAATCCATGCTCCTCTACCTCTACGAGAAGACGGTTCACCAGAAAGACCCCGAGAAGCACGTAGAGCCCCCAGGAGGCCGCAAGGGGAAGGAATCCCAGGGCAACTCCCGCACTGAAAAGCGGATAGGTCCGTCCCGTTTGAAGATGCACGAGCATATCCGTGGTAGCCACGCAGAGCAGCGCCAAGCCTAAAGCCCCTCCGGGATCTGCGGTGAGAAGAAAGAGAAACGGCACCGAAAGAAGAGCGAGAAAAAGATAGAGGAGCGAACATCTGGGATGCGGCGAGAGTTTCAGCGGATAGAGCAGAGATGCTCCCAGGAGGGTTCCTGCCAGAGCACAGACGAAGGGCCAGAGAAGGCGAAAAGAACGGAATGGAGCCATCCATGCCAGCAGAGCCGGAAGGAGAGGCTTTGCAAGCATTCGATCCGCCGGAGAAGAAAGATCTTTATGAATTGCCATGGAAGAGATCTTCCCCGCTTCAGGCACAAAGAAGCGCTCTCCAAGATCCGCCGCCAAGAGAAAGAGAAGGGCTCCGGAGATCACGAAAAAGATCGCTTTGACGAGGAGGTTACTTTTTTTCGGCAAGTCCATGGACTGTTTTCTCCCAGTAAAAGGGCTTGGTAAAAAGCTGCCAGAGCGCCTTGTAGGCCGCCACGGAATGAAGAATCCAATACAGGGGATTGAGCAGAGCGTAGAAAGTAAGATGAAAGAGCTTCCGGCGAAAGACCGCAAGCATGTTGAGATAGATTCCCATGGCATTCCCCACCACGAGGTTCAAGGTGGATATTACGAGAATCCAGAGAGGGACAAAGGATTCCATCCAAGGGGGGCGGAAGAGGATCCAGAAGATGAAGAGTCCCCACAGAAGCGGGTTGATGAGAAAGGTAAGAAAGGTTCCCCCGATGAGAAGCTGCACTCCCATAAAGGGAAGGAATCCGATGGTTTTAAAGAGCCTCACGGGATTGCGCATATGCACGAGATAGGTCTGCATATATCCTTTGATCCACCGGGAGCGCTGGCGTATCCAGTTGCCCAGTCGGCTATTGGCCTCTTCGAAGGTAGTGGAATTGATGGTGGCCACCCACATGCGGTGGGCGCTTGCCCGAATGCCAAGATCTGCATCTTCCGTAACGTTGAAGGGATCCCAACCTCCGAGAAGACGCAGCATCTCCGTGCGAAAGTGGTTGGAGGTTCCCCCCAGGGGAATGGGCATTCCCAAGGCTTCTATGCCGGGAAGCATGTAATCGAACCAGTAGGAATACTCCAGGGTAAACATCCGGGTCAGCAGATTTTGGGTGGAGTTGAAGTAGTTCAGCGCCGCCTGGACGCAGATCATGTTCTCCGGACCCTTCCGGAAGGCCACGATAACCTTGCGAAGCTGATCTTTTTCGGGGACATCCTCGGCATCGTAGATGGTGAGATACTCTCCCCGGGCGAAGAGCAGACCGTAATTGCAGGCCTTGGGCTTGGTTTTAGGCACCGAGTAGGGAACCCGGATGATTTCAAAATTCGCGGGAGGCCGGAGAGACCGGACCGCATCATAGGTTTCGAGATCTTCCTCTTCGAGGAGAATTTTGACGTCCAGTTTTTCCAGGGGATAATCCATGGCCATAATACTGGGAATAAGGTGCCGCACCACTTCGGGCTCCCGGTACATGGGAAGCAGAAGAGTATAGACGGGAAGATCCTTTTCTTCCAGACCCGCCGCCTCTTCGGGACGTACCTGCTCGAAAATCTCCGTCCGGGCTCCGAGCACCGAAGCGAGAAGTTTGAAGGCCAGGGAGATCACGTAAAAAACATTGATTGCAAGGAAAAGGGCCACCAGGGTTTCCCGACCCCGGAAGAGAAGCCCCAGCAAAAAGAGGGAAAGTATTCCATAAAGCAAAAAAAGCTGCCCGTTGGTAAAGGTTTCCATGGCGGATTCCTGGGGATTGCGATAAAAAAGGCCCAGGGTACTCTCTCGGGTATAGGAATCCCGGAAAACCCTGGTGAGGGCGATCTGCATCTCCCGCTCGCTGCAAACGAAAAGCACGAGCTCCCGGTCCATTTTCCGGGAAAGCTCCTCCAAAGGTTCCCTTTCATTGGGATTAGGGGTTACTACCCGCAGTTTCTCTCCTTCCATCCCCAGGGGAAGGAGAGCATGCTTTCGAAAGAACTCCTCCCCCATAACATCCAGAAGCCGGCGCAGCACCTCCTGGTCCGGCAGTTCTTCCATCATGTTTTTGTAGGGAAGATCAAACTGAAGGGATATAGCCCGGGCGATATCCAGGGGAGTCACTTTTCCCAGGGCAATGAGAATGTCTCCCAGGGCGGAGGTGGTTTTTTCCTGAATGCCGAGGGCCCTTTCAAGGGTTTCCGAATCGATAATACCTTGCTGTATGAGAATGCTGCCGAGAAGCATAGGAAATCACCTCCCGATCCGGGTGCTGAAGACAAGCTCCAGGTTCGAGCCATCCCCGGTGTTTTTTCCCGAAAGATCCCAGGTATTCCGAAGCATGATCTCCGTGGTGGGAGAAAGAGAATAGACCATGCCCACACCGGCCTTGAGAAGGGAAAAACCGTTACGCCCCGGAGCGGTACTTATGGAAAAGCTCTCGATAGCGCTCAGGGTGGCCTGAAATCCCCAGGTGGCAGAAAAAGGATGAAACCAGGTTCCATCAAACCGAAACTGATCCACCTCGTTACCTTCCAAGAAGTGGCGAAGGCCTCCTTCGAGGCTCACGTATCCGTACCGCCCCTTTTCTTCGTAGGACCGCCCCCAGAGATATCGCACATCAAGGTAGGTATTTGCATCTCCCAACCGAAAGGGTTTATCCGTGGCATATCCCGAAGGAATTCCTAAAAGGAGCTGCCAGGAAGCGGTCTCGAAGCCCCGGGCCCATAAGCGCCGACGTATGCCGATCTCCACATCGTGAAAATCCTGCTCCGAAAGATCCGAGGGCTCCAGCTTCTCCGCCTTTTGCCAGGGAAGGGCGAAGAGAAGGGTGGTATTTTCCGTCAGGCCGTGTTCTACATAGAGCTTTACCTCCCGTTTACGGTAGGTTCCGTCCTCGCTTCTCCTCCGATCTCCGCCTTCGTCCCAAAACCAGTCGCTCCGGTACTCGGAGAAGGCCAGAGAGATGTAGGTCTCCCCCCGGGGCTGCACCCAGGCAGCGGCGAAGGCGGAAGATCCATCATCCTCGAAGAGGAAAAACATTGCCAGAGTCCAGAACCCACACAGGAGTGCACGTTTCCGGAAAGGCATCATTTTTTACGGCTCCTTCTCAGGAAAAGAGAGCCAAAGAAAAGGGTAATCAGCACCCAAAGACCCAAGAGAAAGGCCTCTCGATAACGATACCAGAGACGTTCCAGGAGAGGCTGAATCATGCCTCTTTCCACGGTGACAAAGGGTTCCCGGGTATCGAAGGTGCGCACATCCCGGGGAGAACGGAAGGCGAGAAGATTTCCCCGAAGATTTCCTGCATTTTCGGGGGAGGCGAAGAAGGCCGCCGCTTCCTGCATCATCCGGAAATTCTCCGAAGAGAGAAGGATCACGGGTTTCGACGAATTCCCAAGGAGGAAGAGAGCGAAATCTTCCTTCTGCTCATACGAATAGCGAAAGGTTCCCCGGGGCTGAGTTCTCAAAAGAAACCCTCCGTGCACATCCAGGGGGAGCAGACTTCGCAAATCTTCAGGGATAGCTCCGGGAGAAAGCAGTGCCACAATCCAGGAAGCATTCTTCAGGAATGCGGAAGCCTCATGGGTGGTCCGAATTTCGGGAAAGAGAAAAACTCCTTCGGGATAGTAGTTTGAAAGCCAGGAAAGCATCTCTGCAGCACTCTGGACCAGGGAAACCGAAAGAGGCTCATCAAGCAGAAAAAGCCCCTTCTGAAGAGCGAAAAGACCGAAGGAATTCCATGAAAGCTTCGAAAGAGGATAAGATCCGTGTCCCCGAAGGGTGGAGAAAGGCAGAAGGGCGGCCCGGTTCTTTGCACTCTGATAGCGGCACATACCTTCATTCAGGTGATAGGTAATCAAAAGACGGAGGCGGTTTTCCGTAGTGAGGGGAACTCCCGGAGGAAGAAGGATCTTCTTACGAAAACTTCCTCTCGAAAGAAGCTGTTCGCTCTCGATAAAAGAATTGTTCCAATATACATCCATCCGGGGAAGATGGATTCCCCCGGGAGGGACCGTGAAAGCCCCCTGGAGCTCAAAGGAAAGCGTTTCCGGCACTGAAGCAAGAAGCCCTGGAAATACGGGAATTTCCAGAAGAACCGAGTCGAATCCCTTTCCCTGGGCAGGCTGAAGAAGATTCGTTCGAGGACTTTTCTCGGAAACCTCCATCCGCTCGGGAAGGATGGAATCCGAAGGAATGGCTCCGAAAACGGGAAGGCACGCAAGCCCCTGGACCATATCCTCGAGAGCCTCGGGGTCGTCATGGGCGGAAAAAACAAGCCCCTTTCGACCTGTCAAGGATATTCCCTTCTCCACGGAAAAATTCCGGGGAAGGCTCTTTTCTTCTCCCGCAAGAAGAATGAACGAAGAGGTATCCTCCTCCCGAAGTTCGGACACGAAGGAGATGGAAAGGCCCGGAACGGCTTTGCGCAAAAAAGCCCCGAGCCATATTGCGGCACGGGCTTCGTGGAGAGAAGGCTCTCGGGGAAGCACGATTCGAAGAGAACCGAAAAGGGTTTCGAAAAAATCCGACACCGTATGACGAGGAATGCGCAAATCCTCGAAAGAAAGGGTCGAATCCCTGTGAACTGTAAAAAAGAGCTGCCCCGTAAAACGATCCTCACAAAGATCTTCCGTAATCCTCATACGGGACTCCACCCGGGCATGAAGAAAGGAATTCGGGGGCAAGTCCCGAGGAAAGGGAACCCGTACCCAAGGATCGCGCCAAAGATTTTCAGCGGTCCGGGTAAGCATGGGTCTATCATTAATGTAAAAAGTGAAAAGGCTCTTTTCGCGAATACTCTCCGAGGGAACAACGTGCCAAAGCATGTCACCGGAAATCACGTCCATCCGGGGCAGCGGAAAGAAAGCGGAAAAGCCTCCCTCGGGGCCCTCTATTCGAATTTCCGGAGAAAACCCGAGATCTTCAAGATTTCGAGAAAGCATTCCCTGGGCCCGAGCCTCCCAGGGCATGAGGAGAAATACCGCCAAAAAAAACGCCCATCCCAACCTGCTACCACAGACTCTCGCCACATCTTTTCCTGGAGCCCATATATTTCTCGCCCTCTCAATACGCTCATCTCTCCAGAACATGGGATCACCCTTTCCACCATGAATTCTCCACTCTCTCCAAACCGGTTCCGGCAAAAATTCCTGCTTGTCAGATCCTCCAAAATGCGGAAAAAGGGAGAGCACTTCTCCCCCGTCTCCCAAAGGACGCAGCAGGAAAAGCTCAACGCTCCGTATCTCAGCATGCCCCGGAAATTTCTCTCTTCTTTCGCCTCAAAAAGCACTACAACACCGCAAATGGAAACAGGCATCGACTCATTAGATTTTATACGATGCAAACACGAAGGACAAGAGTTTATCAGGTTTCATAAAACTCGGCTTCGTCGAAAAACAGGATTTTTTCAAAGAGCCATTCCCGCCGACAGAAACAGCGAGAAACGATGACCGGCACGTTTTTGCGGCCCTGGCTTATCGACGGCATCCGGTTCCGTGTCTCCTGAGCGCCGTATCTCCTTTTCCGATTTCCTGGGGAGCGTCTTACCATTTTTCGAGGGCGATACGAGAGCCCTGGATTTCGAAGAACGATACAAGGCCCAAGCAGCATGAAGCGAGTCAAAGAAAAGTGTCTGTTTTTACTTGACCTCTGGAATATGTTTTTCGCGGAAAAATCCACGAAAAGCCCCAAAATCGAGTAGGGTGATGCGAGAGAGATCACTTCTCGCATCACCCTACTCGATTTACTAAATTAAAATAAGACTGTACCATTTGCAATGAAAAGTTCTGAAGGAGGAACTCTCTGGGGAAAGGAGTTTCTTCTTTACAGGGCTTTTCCCGAATCTTGAGGGGACAGGGAGAAATTTCCCCTTCTCCTCAGGGAAAAGAGGAGCACCCCCACCGATACCAGCAGGGCCGTACGGTCCGCCAGGGCGAAGAGGATCAGAAAACCCAGGGCGAGTGCTCCCGAAGCTATGCGGATTGCGGGATGTCCCAGGAGCCGTATCGCCGAAAGCACCACCAGCAGGGAGTTGAGGAGAAAGAGTCCGTTTGCGATACCCACGAGGGCGGTAATATCGAGTACGGAAAAGTACGAGAGCCCTATCCACAAGCCGTGAACACAGCTCAGGGTCGTGGCGGCCCCCAGAGGAACTCCTTCATGATTTTTCCGGGCGAGAAATTTCGGAAGTTCCCCCTTCTCCGCCATGGACGCTCCGAGACGGGCCACTCCTCCCACCACCATGATGTAGGTGCAGAGACAGAGGAGGATGCCGAAGGATCCCAGCAAAAGAGGAGCGATTTTTCCGAAGAGAGGAACGAGGAGATCCGTCATAGAGGGAACTGCTTCTCCGGAAGATAGCGTCCTGGGAAGGGCTCCGGCGATGGAAAGATAGATGACGCAAATTCCTCCGAAGGCGATTCCCGTGGCAAGGGGTATGGTTTTTCCTGGGTTTTCGATTTCAAGGGTGTAGTTTCCCAGAATCTCCCAGCCGATAATGCTCCAAAAGAGAAGCACCAGGGTCTCTCCGAAAACTTTCGGAGCGGGGAGATTGAAAGCAATTTCCCTCCCCGTCTCGGGGGAAAGAAGAACCGAGAGGCTGCCCCAGAGCAGTCCCGCTCCGATAAGGGTGGAACAGATAAGAGAGAGGGTTCCGGCGAAGGAAATCCGGCATCGAAGCAGTACCGCACAGAGACCGAGAAAGAGCAGAGCTCCCGGTATTTTGCTCCCGAGAAAAGGAAAAATTTCCCGCAAGAATGTTCCCGCAAGAAGCAGCACTGCGGGAGGGCCAAAACAGATGGCCCCCACCAGAAGCCAGCCGCAGAGATTCCGATATTCCTCTCCGAAGGCGCTCCCCACCGCCAGGGTCAATCCCTCGGATCCCGGAAAGTGCAGAGCCAGGGCGGCGGAAACTCCCGCGAAGATTCCCATGAGAACCAGCGTGACCATCCACGCAAAAAACGAGGCGCTTCCCGCCCTCTCCAAGGCGAGGGGGGGAAGGAGAATGACCCCCGATCCGAGCACGGGACCGATAAGAAATCCCGCAAGGGTCCACAGGTTGAGCTTTTTCTTCATGATTAACCATCCTTTCCGATAGCGCCCCCACTATACAGAAGGCTCTTTGATCGGTAAAATGGAAATAACGAATAGTTTCTATCGATATTTTCGATGTTGCGCTTTTGAAGCGCTTTAAACATGTGGGGGGGAAAGGAATGGAGACCAAGCTTCTTGCCACGTTTCACAAAATTGTGACCACCGGAGGGTTTTCCAGAGCCGCCACGGAACTCGGCTATGCTCAGTCCACCATATCCGCTCAAATTCAAGCTCTGGAAGAATCCCTGGGAGGAGCGGTCTTTGAGAGGACTCGCAAAAAGGTGTTCCTTACCTCTCTGGGAAAGGAACTTCTCAGCCTCTCGGAAGAGATGCTTTCCCTGGAAGAGCGGATCTACAGCCTTTCTTCCGGCTCTTCCCTCCCTGCAGGAGAGCTGAACGTCGCGGCGGGAGAGAGCGTTCTGGTGGCACGCCTGGGAAATACCCTGGCCCGATTCCGCGAGGCCTATCCTCAGGTGACCCTGCGAATGCAAAACTCCTGCTGTCCCGTGATGATCGACTGGGTGCTTCGGGGGGAGAGGGATGTGGCGGTGCTCATCATGCCTCCTCTCAATCATCCGGATCTGGAGACCCTGGTGCTTCACGAGGAGGAGATGGTTTTCATCGGCCCTCCGAAAAAGGATACGAACCTCCTCATGAAGGCTCTTCGTGGAGGAAAGTTATCGGAAGGCTTTATTCATACGGAACAGGGTTGCAGTTACCGGGTATTTCTGGAGCATTTCCTTCGAAGCCGGGGGGTGGTTCCGGAAAGGACCATGGAGCTTTGGAGCATGGAGGGTATCAAGAAATGCGTTCAAAGCGGACTGGGGATTTCCTTCGTGCCTCTGATGTACGTTCGGGATGCTCTCGAGGAGGGGAGCCTCACCAGGCTTGCAGCACCTCCTCTGGAGGAAACCTTCGTCATTCAAGGGATATGGCGGAAAAACGGCAGAATATCCCGGGCATCCCAAAAATTTCTTACCCTTCTCGAGGAGGATGCCCGCTCCTGGCAATAATGCGTTTCTCCTTTTCGATGCTCCGTCCTACGGGACGTTTTCCGTTACCAGGAATCGGGGTTGCCATGGTTTTCCTCGCTTTCCTTCTCCAGTCGTGAAGGGTGTACCGGCTGATTCCGGTTTCCCTGGATAGTTCCAGTACCGAAGCGTTTTCCGGGGACATCATACGATGCACCAGGGGCTCTCGTATATCTGTCCGTGCATTTTCATTACCACACCTCTTGAAGGGGCTTTATTGTACATCCAAACTCTTCAAAAGAGGCGGCAACCATTCTGACATATAGGGGTAATGAGGGGCTCTTACACATGCCTGCATAGTCATTTTTGTACCACTCCTTTGTACCAGAAGTGGGATTAGCTACGCTTGCAGGGGGATTGTGAAGGGGAGTAAAACACAAAAAAGGCAGTAACCCCAACGTTCGAGGTTACTGCCTTCTCTATTTCTGGTGGAGGCGCGGAGAATCGAACTCCGGTCCAACAGGGGCCAGCCTTAAAGGCCCTACAGGCTTAGTCTCTGTTTTGATGTCGGAAGAAATCTCCCAGAGACAGGATAGTTCTTCCCGAGCTTCCTAAGGCTTACTCCCGAGGAAAGAAGCCCTCCACGAGCAGCATTCTCCGTTTTGACGTCATGCTCCCCCCCGGAGAAGAAGGAGAAGGTGACGTGGCCACTACTTAAGCAGCCAGTGCGAAATTATCGTTGGCAATTATTGTTGTTGCCGTTTTTTATCGAGGATCGACGACCTCGGCCTGCTCCTTTAGACCCTCCATCCTGCTGTCGAAACCGATCGCCCCCAGTTTCACAGGTGGTATGGTTTTGAATCTGTTCCTTTTATGCTGTATCGACTATCGGTCGTCCCGGCGCAAGGCCCGGGCCATTTCCCGATGAGCATCTCTTTTTGCCACGGTCTGCCGCTTGTCACTGTGGGTTTTTCCCTGGGCCAGGGCAAGCTCCACCTTGGCGTACTTGCCGTCTTTGATGTACACGCTCAGTGGCACCAGGGTAAGGCCCTTCTCTTGGATCTTGCTCGTAAGCCGCCGGATTTCGTAACGGTTCATGAGCATCTTGCGGGGCCGTACGGGATCGTGGTTATAGTAGGAGCCCTTTTCGTAGGGAGATATATGCACGTTGAAAAGCCAGAGCTCTCCGTCCTGAATTTTGGCGTATCCGTCCTTGAGGTTCAGACTTCCCTCCCGAACGGATTTTATTTCGGTTCCCGTAAGAACCAGCCCGGCCTCAAAGGTTTCGAGGATATGATAGTCGAACCGGGCCTTTCGGTTTTTCGCCACGATTTTATGTGCCATGTTTTTTCCGCACCTGTTCTAAAGTAGTCGCAGTATAGCGTATTTTCCGCTTTTAGTCAATTTAGGTCAGCAAAAATCCTTTTTCCAGAAAGGGAAAATACCAAAAAACCTCCCGTATTTGTAACGGGAGGCATTATGTGCTCTGGTCGGGGCGAGAGGATTTGAACCTCCGACCTCATGGTCCCGAACCATGCGCGCTAACCAGACTGCGCTACGCCCCGAGCGGCGAAAATTGTAGCATTCCCCGAAGGATACGTCAATTGTGGTATTTCGGATTGCAGCATTTCAGGTTGCGAAAGTATGCGGTTCTGGCGTTTCGAAGCATTCGAAAAACCGAAAGATCTCACTCCCGGGAAGAGCCCAGGGCTCCCCGGGCGGCAAGAATGTATTTCGCCGTATCCAGAGGATTCACTCCCACCCGGGGACGGGAGACATTTCTTTCCGGCGGGCATTCCCGATATCCCCCGAAACGGGTGATCATGCGCCCCGTTCCTCCCGAGAGGGTGCCGAGGCGAACATGGTATTCCATGGAGGCTTCCGCGGGAACCAGTCCGGACACTTCGAAGAGGCCTTCTCCAATACGAGGTGTTTCAAATTCTCCCCGCATCTGCACCAGGTCACCCAGTATGCGGCTGCCGAACTCCTCGGGCACGGTAATGTCGAAAGCGAGAAGGGGCTCCAGAAGAAGGATGCCGCTTTTGTTCAGGGCATCCATAATTCCCATGGGAGTGGCGAGGACGAAGTCCGAGGGGCGGGAGTGGATTTCGTGATCCTCTCCGTCCACCAGAGTGATGGCAAGATCCGTAACCTCCCAACCGAGAAGCCCCTGTTCCAGAGCTTTCGGAATGGTCCGTTCCACCTCTCGCTGGTATTTCGCGGCAATTTTATCGGTGCTCACCTGGGAGGCAAAGCGCACTCCCTCGCCCCGCGGAAGGGGTTCTATCAGGAATCGCATCACCGCCCAGCAGGGTTTGGGGAGGGTGTATTCCACGTATCCCTCTGCGGACGTCCTGGGAGTTTCCCGATAGATGGTCTGGGGAGGTCGAAACCGGGGAACCAGGGCGAAACGCTGCAGGAGAAAGTCCTGCAGGATTTCGATCTGCATGGGGCCCAGGATATGGATCTGGATCTCCCGGCTTTCCGGATGAATCCGCAGGCGAAGATGGGGATCCTCCTCTTCGAGAATCCGAAGAGCTTGCAGAAGCGCAGGATATTCCTCTTCGATTCCGGGTTCCACGGTGACTGCGTAGAGAGGCTCCACAAAAGCCACTTTCTCCGATTTCCGAAAAAACGAAGGTTCCCCCAGAAGATCCCCCGACTGAACCTGGTTCATGCCAAATACAAGGCCCATCTCTCCCGCTCGAAGAGATTGAATTTCCCGGTACTTCCCCACTCCGATCCCTCGAAGCATGGAGACCTTTTCCCGCACCTTCCGGGTGGTGTTGTAGAGCTCCTCCCGATTGACGAGAGTTCCCGAGGCAACCCGGAGAAGGGCTCCCCTCCCCAGGGAGGGATGATGAAGAATGGAGCAGACTTTAGCGCACAGAGGTTTATCCGGATTTCCCGAAAAGGAGGGAAGGTAGGTGCAGAGAGCATTCAAAAGTTCTTCCATGCCCGCCCCCTTGAGGGCGGAGCCTCCGAGAAGGGGATAAAGATTTCCCCGGAGAGCTTCCTCTCGAAGGATGCGCCGGATCTTCTCGGAAGATAGCCTGCGTTCCTCCACGAAGGCCCCGAAGGCCTCTTCATCCATCTCGGCGAGGACTTCCATCATCATTCCGTACTCCGGATTTTCCAAAGTCCGATTCCACAAATATGAAGGAGTTCCTTCGGTGTTTTCATCGAGATTTCCGAAGGTTTGCAGAGGCACGATACGAGGGTGGAGAATTCTCCGGGCATCCTTCACCACTCCGGAGAAGTCCGCCCCCGCCCTGTCCATTTTATTGACGTAGAGCAGAGTGGGAATATGGTATTCCCGGAGAGCTTTCCAGAGAGCCCGGGTATGGACCTGCACCCCCTCCACGGCGGAGAGGATGAGAAGTGCCCCGTCGAGCACCGGGAACATGCGCTCCACTTCGGCGGCAAAATCCTGGTGTCCCGGAGTATCCACGAGATAGATGCCTTCGCCCTGCCATTCGAAATACACCGAGGCGGATCGTACCGAGATGCCCCTCCGGCGTTCCACCTCCAGGTCGTCGGTTTTCGCGGTTCCCCGGTCCACGCTCCCGGGAGAGGATATGGCCCCGGCCAGGGCGAGAAGCTGTTCGGTAATGGTGGTTTTTCCTGCATCCACATGGGCGAAAACGCCTATTCCTCGAAAAGAGGACGTCTGCTGATGTGTGGTGATGATGTTCTCCTCCATTTCAGGTGAATCCCTGTATCCGTCTTCCGAAAGCACCCTGAAAATCGGAAATGCTTTCGAAGAATCTTGCTTTATGATGTGCGATTTTTTAGTCGGTATACTTGAATTTGGTGCCCCCGAAAAGCTCCTCGCTCTGAACGAAACGCACCCGGGGAAGAGCCTTCTCTCCCTGGGTTTTACGGATCAAGGCGTAATCCGTGCTCATTTCTTCCAGGCACGAAGCCATGTCTTTTGCCAGAAGTTCGCAGTTCCCTTCGGTTCCCGGCCTGGGTTCCAGAAGCACTTCCAGCACCGGTTCGCCGTCAGCATCTTCCCCCTTGCGAATTCTGAACTGCCCGGTACAGCAGGCGGCAAACTCCTGCCGTTCTTCCACGATTTCCCGAATCTGCTCCACCAGAATGTTGGCCCCATAGAAGGTGATGCCTCCGTCGATGCGCCCCCAGACGAGAACGAAAGGAAGCTCCCGAACCTTGGAGAGGTTTCCTCCCCGACGCGCCAGAAGATCCAGGGGGTCCGCCCCGGCATCTTTCAGACGCTGCATCATTTCGGCGTAAGGCATGAGGGTGGCCCGATCTCCGCTGCGATACCGCAGAAGCGGTATGGCCTGATACTTGGAGATCACCAGCTCTTCTTCGTGAAGCTCCACGAAAAAGGTTGAAGGGTCGTATTGACAGAGGGAGGGAATTTCCGAACGCCCGAGAACCTCTTTGGCAAGCCCCTCTTCGTAGAGAATCCGCCGGATGGCGATACAAAGGGGAGTTTCCTTGCCGAGACTTCCGAAATCGGTGGATCCGTACCCCGAAGCGATGCTGTGAAGAGCGCCCTCATGGTAGCCCATAAGCCGGTTGAGACGGCTGCGGTACCCCTCGCTGTATCCCTCTCCCGCCAGGCGCAGCCCCATGCGGAAGGACTTCAGGGGAAGGTTACGGGCGGCGGCCTTTTCAAGAATGGTCCGGGCAAAGGGAGGATAGCTGTACAGCACGGTGCCTCCGAACTTTCCCGCAAAGGATTCCAGCATATCCACGGCTTCGTCAAGATCCAGGCCGGGGGTGACGAGAGTGAGTCCTCCTTTTTGGATGCCCAGGTTCCGTAGCCCCCAGGAAGTAAGCTCTCCGCTTATCCAGGATCCCAAAGCCAGGGAGACCAGGGCGAATACGGGATTTTTGGAGATACCGAAGGCTTCGTCCAAATCGCTGTAGAGCCAATCCGCCACGTAGCGCTCCTGCTCCGGAAGCTGGGGCCAGAAGAAGGGTTTCCCCTTGGTGCCGGAACTGCGGCAGAGAACGTGCTTGCCCCGGAGCGTGCCGTCCAGGCAAAGATCCTCCAGCGGAAAGGCCTTTATGTATTCTGCCTTGGAGGTAAAGGGAAGCCCGGTGAAATCTTCCGGAGAAGATACTTCAGGAAGGCAGCCGCACCGCTCTTTTACATAGGCTCCGTAGGCGGGAACACGCCGAATCGCCATGGAATAAAACTCTACCAGATCCATATACCACAACTCCCTTCGTGGGATGTCTTACGTTTTTTGCGGTTTTATGCCGGAAACTCTTTCGGAGCATCGTTACCTTACGGCATATTCCCCGATTATGACAGATATAGAACTTCCTTTCCACGGTCAGTAAAAATTCTCCCGAACTTCCCAGCTTTTCAAAAGCCAGATGAAACCGTAGAATGAGCTCGTTCCCGTATCGAAGTATACGAAAGCTACGTCAACATCAGACGTAAGGAGGGATGCGAAATGAAAACACAGCGCCATTTCTTTTTCGGCACCTGGGAGGATCATGAGGATCTCCCTATTCATCGGGCCCTGCATTGGTTTAGCCCGGGACATTTCAAGGAGCGTTCCGCTTCTTTCCGGAGAGTTCCCCTGGAAAACATTCTGACCGCCCTGGAGAGAACCGGGCATCTTCTGACGGACCCCTCTAAAGAATACCGCTCCCGGATTCTCGAATTTATGCCCGCCGTAACGGGATACTCCTTCCAACTGGTAGAACGAGCCACGGAAGCTCTGAAAACCCTTCTATCCCGGGATTTTCTGAAGACCCGCCTCTCCTGCCTGGGAGATCCCCATATGCTGGATCATTGGGTAAAACTCCCCCGCCGGGGCGCCGCCCGGGCTCTTCCTCTGGGAAGTCTCTGCCATATTGCGGCGGGAAACATCTTTCTGGGCTCCATCGACTCGCTGCTTCTCGGATTGATTACGAAAAACGTGAATGTTCTCAAGCTCTCCCGGCAGGATCCGGTTTTTCCCTTTCTCTTTCTGGAGGCCCTTCGAGAGTGCGAAACGAATGAAGAAGTATCCTCCCACCTGGCTTTCACCTACTGGAAACATTCTAACCAGGAGGTGACGGACCTCGTCAAACAGGCCTTCGACGGCATTCTTCTTTTCGGAGGGGAGGAGGCGGTACGAGAATATAAAAACGGCCTGGCTCCTCAGACGGAGCTGCTTTCCTTCGGACCGAAGATAAGCTTTGGCGTGATAGCTTCGGGGCTGGACGAAAACGCCCTCGAAAAAGCCGCCCGGGGTTTCGCTCTGGATATCTGTCTCTGGGAACAGCGGGCCTGTACGAGCTGCCAGAACCTTTTCGTGGAGGGAGATGGAGGGGATTTCACGCAACTTCTCTACCAGGCCCTGGAAGAACTTGCTTCGTCCCTTCCTCCGGGAAAGGTCGATCTGGATGAGGCGGTGGAGATCCGCAAAGAGCGGGAACTCGCCCGATGGCGGGCCTTTCAGGGTTCCGGCAAGCTTCTCGAGGGACAACGGGGAAGCCACACGATCATTCTCGGAGCCGGTGCCGACATCACCCCCTCTCCCCTGAACCGCACCATCTACGTAAACGCCGTGGAGAATTTGGAGGATCTCACCCGGGGAAATCTCCGGGGCATGACCTGGTACCTCTCCACCACAGGGATAGCGGCTCCTCCGGAAAGGGTTCAATCCCTGGTGGAAACTCTGGGATCCCTCGGAGTACTCCGGTTCTGCCTTCCCGGCACCATGGGGCTCGGCTTTGACGGCACCGCTCCCCACGATGGAGTGCAGATTCCCCTTCGCCTGGTCCGGCTGGTGAACCGGGAAGATCTCTCTCCGGAGCTTCTCGGGCAGAACCGGGTAAAAGGCTGCGAACGGGAAGTTCTTCTTCTCTCCCGACTCAACGCCATCCTCGCCAAATCGCTGAAAGCTCCCTTCTATCAGCGGCACTTGGGGAACCTACCCCTTCCCCTGAAGAGTCTCGAAGATTTTGCCAAGCTTCCGGTGCTGGAAAAGGAAGATCTCGTGAAATACGCTCCTCCCAAGAGCCTGGAGATGCTTACGGATTCCGAGGCACGCCATTACCTTTTCGCCTCCGGAGGCACCTCGGGAAAGCCCCGGTACGTGGCCTGGACTCCCGAGGAGTTCGCCCTCTCGGGAAAAGCCACCGGCGAGGGCTTTCGAGCCCTGGGCATATCCTCGAAAGATTCCGTGGCGAATCTGCTCCGGGCGGGGGCCCTCTGGACGGGATTTCTCGCCTTTAACCGTGCCCTGGAGGAGACGGGATGCCATATTCTCTCCATGACCTGCAATCAGGAGCCCGAACAGACCCTGGAAATGCTTCGGGAGCATAAACCCAACGTTATCATGGCCATGTCCAGCGCTCTTCTCGCCCTTGCAGAGGCCGCCCTCCGCACCGGGTGGAACGGCACCGTAGAGAAAGTGTACTTTACGGGAGAGCCCCTTTCGGAGGCGGGAAAACGGGTGCTCCGGAAGGTTTTCGGATGCTCCGTCATCGGGTCGCCCCTCTATGGAGCCGTGGAAATCGGCCCCATGGGGTACCCCTGCTCGGACATCTCGGATCCCACGGTATTTCATGCCGCCGAAGACTGGTGCTATACGGAGATCGTGGATGGTGAAATTTTAGGCACCACTCTTACCCGGGAACTGCACCCCCTTATCCGCTTTCGCATCGGAGATCGGGCGGAATGGCTGGAAGATTCCTGCCCCTGCGGCCGTTCCTGGCCCCGGTTCCGCCTTCTGGGACGAACCGACGATTATGTGCGGGTTCATTTCGGCAAGCTCTATGTAGAGGAGATTCACAAGGCCCTGGAGCCTTTTCCGGGGCTCTCGTCAATCTTCCAGATCCGGGTGGAGCCCCTGGGAACCCGGGCCCGCATTCTTTTTCTGGTGGAGGTTCTGGAGGAATCCCTGGCGGGAGACGAACGTCTGGAAGATGCCCTGGTGGCCTCCATTCTGGAGACCGCCAAGGTCTACCGGGATCCCCGGAACCGGGAGTTGGAAGACCTGGAAGTATCCCTGGTGCCTCCCCAATCCCTGGAGAGAATCCCCCGAACGGGGAAAATCCGCCGAATCGTGGATGGGCGCCTTTCTTCATGAGCTCCCTGGGACGAAACGTGACAATCCATCTTCCCAACGAAATATGGGCCCTTCCTCCGCTCCAGGCTTTTGTGGAGGAAGCCGCCCGGCTTCGGGGGTTTTCGGAGAAGGCTCTTCGGGAGATCGAACTCGTACTGGAAGAGGCGGTTACCAACGTACTGCATCATGCCTACGAGGAGGGAGAAGAGGCCACTTTCCAGGTAGTTCTGGAGCACACTCCCCTGGGAATCGCCCTTACCGTAAGGGATCAGGGAATTCCCTACACGCCAGAATCCACACCCCCCTACAACGCCCCCCGGAATCTCGAAGAATCTCCTCTCCAGGGGCTGGGGCTCTTTCTGATGCACCACCTCGCAGAGGAGCTCTCTTTCCGCAATCTCGGCCCTCAGGGAAAAGAGGTTCGCTTTGCCAAATATCTTGCCACCGCCTCGGTGGCGGAGGATCTGCTTTCCGAAGAAAAAGTCCGCCCCATGGGAACTCCCGCAGAAGTTTACGAAGGCCCTCTGGACTACAGCATCCGCTGCATGGAACCCCGGGAAGCGGTGGAAATCGCCCGGTGCGCCTACGAAGCGTACCGCTACTCCTACCCCAACCTCCATATCTACTACCCCGAGCGGGTGGTGGAGCTCAATAGGACGGAACAGCTCGTTTCTCTCGTGGCGGCCTCTTCGGAGGATCTTCTGGGACACTGTGCCCTGGAAATAGCCCCCCATTCGGAGAACGTGGAAATCGGCATGGCCTTCGTAAAACCCCGCTATCGGGGACGGGGAATTCTGAAAGAAGTGACCCTGCACATCATCGAAGAGGCACGCCGCCGGAACTACGGGGGAGCTTTCGTGCAGTCCGTCACCACCCACGAAGCCTCACAGAAAGCGGCTCTTTCTCTGGGATTTCGCCATAGCGCCCTTCTGCCGGGTTTTTTCGCTTCCTCCATGGAGTTCCGCAAGATTGCGGAATCCAGCAATCGGCGTCTCACCCTGGCCTATCAATATCTTCCCTTGAAAAAACTGGAAGAGCGAACAATCTACCCCCCGGAAGAACACCGGGATTTTCTGCAAAAAATCTACGACTCTCTGGAAATTCCCCGAATCCTGGCAAAGCCTTCTTCGGAAACCGTACCCTCCTCCGGGAATTCGGGAGAGGCGGCGGCACAATACGTGGATCACATCAACGCCACAGTAATCGACGTATCCCGGGCTGCCGGAGGAACCATAAAACATCTTCATCACCTGGTACGCCAGCTCTGCCTTCGCCGGGTGGACGCGATACTGCTGCGGCTGAATTTGGAGGATCCCCTCACCCCAGCCATAGCCAGGGATCTGGAAAGAAAGGGTTTTCTCTTCTGCGGCGTTTTCCCCGCACCCCGGGAGGATCGGCTGGGACTGATCTACCTGAACAACTGCGAAGTGCCTTTTGAGGATATTCGAGTGGCCGGCCCCATGGGAGAGGCCCTGCTGGAGTACATCCGACATCTTGCAATGAAACGAGAGGAGGCAGAAGAATGACCCCCCTGGAAAAACTTTGCGATCTGGAAAATCCCTTCGCTCCCCCGAAGGAGACGGAAGAACTTTTTATCGAAGCTCTTCGGGAAAGCTTTATGGAACAGAGACAAAAACACCCCTTTCTGCGGGAAATGGACCAAATTCGAGCGGTGCATCCCGAAAAAATGACCTCCCTGGAGGATGCCTTCCGCATCCCCCCTCTCTACGTGGGAACCCTGAAAATTCACGATTTTCTTTCGGTTCCTCCCGAAAAGGTGGTGCTCACCCTTACCAGCTCGGGAACCTCGGGGCAGAGAACCAAGCTTCATTTCGACGCTCCCAGCCTGAAACGGATGGAAACTCTTTCCAGAAAGATTTTCCGGGCCCTGGGATACGACTCTTCCAAGGAAGCCCACTATCTCCTTTTCAGCTATGATCGGGAAGAAGCCTCCCAGGTGGGCACAAGCTGGAGCACGGAGCAGAAGATGGCCTGCGCTCCTGCGGCAAGCGTGCACTGGCTTTTGAAGCGGGATGCCCAGGGAACTTTTTCCTTCGACCTTCCCGCCACGGCTCGGCTCCTTATCGACCTCGCCTCCCAGGGGCCGCTGCGTTTTCTCGGCTTTCCCGCCTTTATGCACACCGCTCTCAAGGAGGCGAAACGGCTCCACCCTCCCCTGGAGGTGCATCCGGAGAGCTTCGTCATCGCCGGAGGAGGATGGAAAAACCATGCGGGACAGCCCATGACCCAGCGAGGTTTTGCCCGGTTCGTGGAGGAAAGCTGCGGCCTCCCCGCTTCGAATGTGCGGGACATCTTCGGCATGGCGGAGCACGGAGTTCCCTACGGAGCATGCGCCCTGGGGCACCATCACGTTCCCGCCTGCTCCCGCCTGGCGGTGCTGGACCCCCTCACTCTGGAACCCCTGGGCTTCGGCCGGGAGGGACAGCTTCTTCTCCTCTCTCCCTGGAACAGCGCCCAGCCGAACCAGTCCATTCTTTCCACCGACGTGGCGGTGCTCAAGGAAAACTGTCCCTGCGGCCTTCCGGGAAGCTACATCGCCTCGGTCCGCCGGGGAGGAACCCAGAAACATAAGGGGTGCGCCATGGCAGCCCAGGAAATTCTCGACCGGATGAGGAGCGTCTCGTGAAGCCTTTCTTCCTGAAAAGCCTGGGAGATCATCCCCTGGTGCTCTTTCCGGATTTTCGCAAATTTTTCAGCGGCCGTTTTGCCTCTGCGGTGGGAGACAAGTTTTTTTCCATCGCCCTGGCCTGGTGGGTGGTGAGCCCAGGAGAGGAAAACAGCAGCCTCCATCTGGGGCTGCTCATGGGAATTACCATGATACCCATCGTTCTCTTCGGCCCCTTTATGGGCACCCTGGCGGATCGGTTCCATCGAAAAAAGTGCATGGTTTATGCGGATATCCTTCGGCTCGTTCTGATTTTGGGACTTTCCGCAACCCTTGCGGGGGGAAAGCTTTCGCTCCCCCTGCTCTACCTTTTCGTCTTTTTCATCTCCCTTTTCATGCCCCTTTTCGAAGCCGCCGCCAACAGCTCTCTCCAGGAGCTGACGGACACAAAACACGTGGCCTCCGCGGCGGCGGTAAATGCCACGGCATTCCAATTTTCCAGCGTTCTGGGAGCCGCCCTGGGGGGAGTTGCCCTGGCCGCTCTGGGGCCTCTGGGAGCCTTTCTCTTCAATGGAGGCACCTTCTGCCTTTCTCTGGGCCTCATTCTCTCCATTCGGGCGGATCTCTCTCCTCCTCCCCGGAAAATTCACCGGCCCGCCTATTTTCAGGAGATGCGCGAAGGCCTCACATATCTCCGGGATAATCCTCCCGTGGGACTCCTGCTGGCTCTCTTCGGGGCCTTTAACTTTTTCTTCTCCCCGGTGCTCCTCGCCATTCCCCTGGCGGTGCGCTTTCTCCTCCAAAAGGGGCCTCTCTGGGTAGGGCTTTTCGAGGCATCTCTCGCCACGGGGGCCCTCTTGGGAGCCATCTACCTGAGCTTCCGCATCTTTCAAAACCCCTACCGCCGAATGATCGGAGGACTTCTCGCCACCTCCCTGGGCATGGTTCTTTTCGGCCTTCCCCAGAATGAATACATTATACTGGGGGCTCTCTTTCTTGCGGGTCTCGGCCTTGGAACGGTAAACGCCACGGTTCCCGCCCTTTTTCAAAAGGTAGTTCCTCCGGAAATAAAAGGGCGCTTCTTCGCCATTCTCACCGCGGTATGCTATGCGGTGATGCCTCTGGCTTTCGTACTCTTCGGATTTTTGAACGGCCTTATTTCGCTCCGGATTCTCCTGGTTCTCAACGGAGGAGGAGCCTTTCTGCTCGCCCTGGGAATTTTGAAAATACCGAAAATCCCCCCGGAAGAGATCTCCCGGGAGGAATAAGGGGCATTTTCACGAAAAAAACGGATCCGGAGGTCTTCGGGGTTGCAAAAGAGACCACTCTTCCGTAGAATACCCTCCTGCGCCCCTCTCTTTTCTCGAGATATGTCTGCACCTCCCCTCCTGCTCCTCTTTGAGCCACCATAAAGAGGCCTCAAGGCATATCAAACACGCCGAAAGGAGCTTTTCTTATATGCTGGCGGAAAAAGGAAAACGCGTAAAGGTACACTACACGGGAAAACTTGCGGATGGTACGGTCTTCGACTCCTCCCTCGAACGGGAACCCCTGGAATTCGTCCTGGGAGCGGGACAGATGATCCCGGGCTTCGACAAGGGAGTGGAAGGCATGAAGGTGGGAGAGCAGAAAACACTCCAGCTCCCCCCGCAAGACGCCTACGGAGAAAGAAACGAAAACCTCTTGTTCCGGGTTTCTTCGGAGGCTCTTCCCGAAGACTACACGCCTGAACTGGGAGACATGCTCCAGGTAACCACGGACAAAGGCTTCCCTATGCGGGTCACCGTGGCGGAGATTGCCGAGGAATATCTCATGCTGGACGGCAACCACCGGCTTGCGGGAAAAGATCTTACCTTCACGGTGGAGCTGGTGGAAGTACAGGAAGCCTAGACACGGCAAACTTCTCTCTTCGCCAGGGCTTTTCTTGATAGAGAGAACGTCCTTTCACTGAAACCCCAGAGAAATGGGAAACCCCGAGAGGTTCTGCCGCCACGCCTTTGCGGAAGAAAGATTCTCCCGGAGCCAGGGCCGAAAACGCCAAAAAACCGAAGGCCTCTGCAAAAAACGCTTTTGCAGAGGCCTTTTTACACTCCCGATTTCCGAGAAATTCCTCCATGGTGCAGAAAAAACACGGGTTACCGCTCCTTCCGAAAGGCGAAGCTTCGGAAAAAGGTGAGGAAAACCATCTTACCGCAAACCCCGAAGGCAGGCATGAATCCGCCACTGACTACCGGAGCTTTTCAAGCGCTTCTTCTTGAGATAAAATAACTGGACAAAACCGCCAACCTATGGTATTACTATATCCGCAGTATATTTTCATGCCGGAGTGGCGGAATGGTAGACGCAGCGGACTCAAAATCCGCCGGGGGCAACTCTGTGGGAGTTCGAGTCTCCCCTCCGGCACCAAAGATCAGTATAGCGCCGTTCAGGGAAGAACAGCTTCCCTGGAAGGGCGCTTTTTTCATATTCTTTTCTTCCCCAGGCTGAAAACCCCAAGGAGACCGCCATGAGCTGGAAAATCATCGAACACACTGCGGACGCGGGGTTCGAAGTGACCGCAAAATCCCTGGAAGAGCTTTTTCTTCAGGCCCGGGAGGCCTTCTGTGCCCTGTGCCTTGAAGAACCGCCCCGAGAGAGAAATGGAGAAAAGGCTTCTCCTCTTCATGGCATAACCCTCGAAGCCATGGATTTCGAAGAGCTGGCGGTTTCCTGGATCAACGAACTGCTCTTTCTTCTGGAAAGCCGGAAAGCCCTCTTTGTTCCCTCGAGCCTTCAAATACGACGAGATCCTCCGAGCCTTCGGGGAGAGGGAACGCTTCTTTCCCTTCCGAGGGTGCGCATTCCCGTAAAGGCCGCCACCTACGGAGGTATGGAATTTCGAGAAACCCCCTCTCCTTTTCTGCGTCTTTTTCTGGATATGTAACGGGAGGTACAGACCATGCACAAACACCTGGAACGCCTTGACGACACCAGGCTTCTTCTCCACCCCCACGCCGTACCGGGAATGAGGGTTCCCGGCCTGATCTATGCGGACAGATATGCGGAATCCCTGCTGGAACAGGAAAACGCCCTGCTTCAGGTAGCCCAAGTGGCCACTCTTCCGGGAATACGGGGATACAGCTTCGGCATGCCCGACATCCACTGGGGATACGGCTTTCCCATCGGAGGAGTGGCGGCCTTCGATGCGGAAGAAGGCATCATCAGCCCCGGCGGCGTGGGGTACGACATCTCTTGCGGCGTTCGTCTTCTCGCCTCCCGCATTCCCGCAGAGGAGGGGAAAAAGGCCATGCCTCGGCTTCTCCCCGCCCTTTTCGAAGCCATACCTTCCGGAGCGGTTCCGGGAGGAGGCAAAGTTCTCAGCTCTAAAGAACTCCTCAAGGTACTGGACAAGGGAGCTCTTTGGGCGGTAAAGGCTGGGTTTGGCACCCCGGAAGACCTGGAGCACATCGAAGAAGGAGGCATTCTGCAAGGCGCCCTGCCGCAGGCCATTTCCGAGCGGGCCAAGGAACGGGGAAAAAGCCAGCTCGGAACCCTGGGATCGGGAAATCACTTTCTGGAAATCCAGGAAGTGAAGGAAATTTTCGATGCCCCGGAAGCGGCAGAAATGGGACTTGAACAGGGATGTCTCACCATCATGATTCACTGCGGAAGCCGGGGGTTGGGGCACCAGGTATGCGACGACTCCATAAAGATCATGCGGCGGGCCATGACACGATGGGACATCACCGTACCGGACCGCCAGCTCTGCTGCGTTCCCCTTTCATCCAGGGAAGGCCGGGAATATCTTGGAGCCATGCGAGGGGCCGCCAACTACGCCATGGCGAACCGTCAGGTCATCGTCGCCGGAGTGCGGCGTGTTTTGGAGAACTTCTTTCCGGGAGAACCTTTTCGAACGGTCTGGGATGTGAGCCACAACCTGGCACACATGGAAAAACATGTTTGGGAGGGAAAGGAGCAAATTTTCTGCGTGCACCGCAAGGGAGCCACCCGATCCTTTGAAGGCCAGCCCGTGCTTATTCCGGGAAGCATGGGAACCTCGAGCTACGTACTGGTGGGAACGAAACGGGCGGAAGAGGAGACCTTCGGCTCCACTTGTCACGGAGCGGGGCGCAGCATGAGCCGGAGCAAGGCCCTCAGAGAAACCCAAAAGGAGAGCCTCTGCCGTCAATTGGCGTCCCGGGGAATCCAGGTAATGGCCGCCAGCCCGAAAACCCTTGGCGAGGAAGCCCCTCAGGCATACAAGGAGATATCCTCGGTGGTGGAGGTGGTGCATAAGGCGGGGATCAGCCATAAAGTAGCACGGTTGGAACCTCTGGGAGTTCTGAAAGGATAGAAGGAAAACGATTTCGGGCATAAAAGGCGGAAGAGCGGAGCGGGAAACCCCTTTTCCGGGCCTCTCAGGGATCTTTCCGGCATGCACGCACCACTTCACAATGCCTTCTCCACCTCCGCTATGGCGCCGAAGCAAGGGCAAAACATACGAAGCGGAAGAGGAAACCAAGGCAAATAAAAAAGCAACCCTTTAGGATAATTCCCTCAAGGGCTGCTGTTGTATTTATGGCGGAGGAGGTGGGATTTGAACCCACGAGACAGGTTTGGGCCCGTCTACACGCTCTCCAGGCGTGCGCCTTCGACCTCTCGGCCACTCCTCCACACTCTAGGTGTGCATCATATGGTTTGTTACTGGCGGAGAGGGTGGGATTTGAACCCACGGGACGGTTCAGCACCGCCCAGACGATTTCGAGTCGCCCGCCTTCGACCGCTCGGCCACCCCTCCGCATAATCGCCCCTGAAAATTACTTCTTCCGCTTCTCCAGAAAAAAATCCTGTAAAAGCTTTTTGCACTCCTCTTCGAGAACTCCCTTATAGACCTTGCACCGAAAGGGCATTCTCGAATCTTCCGGAATGTTGTAGAGCGTTCCCGCCCCTCCTGCCCGGGGATCCGAAGCCCCGTAGCAGATGCTCCCCACCCGGCACTGCAGAAGAGCTCCGCAGCACATGATACAGGGTTCCAGGGTTACATAAAGCTCCGCTCCGTCAAAACGCCAGGAGTTTTCTCTGGCCGCCGCCTTCTGAAGAACTTCGAATTCCGCATGTCCCAAGGGGTTATTACGCCGAACTCGGACGTTCCCCGCCGAAGCGAGAACCCGATCTCCCCGGACAAGCACCGCTCCTACGGGAACATCTCCCCTTCGGGCGGCATCTTCCGCTTCTTTGAGAGCGAGGCGCATATACCGCTCCCGACGCTCGGAATTCACGGAAAAGCTCTCCGTAAAACACAGCGATGAGGATTGTAGCAGAAAAGCGGCGTTCTGAAAAGGGGGAAACGGGAAAATAGTTTCATTTACATTTTTCTCACGTTTCTCCCGGTAAAGATCTCGTACATTTCCTTCTTGAGAGCCTGTTTTATCCGTTTCTTCTCCCGGGGGATAAAATCTTTCTTGCCCGCCCCGAAGAGATAGTTGTCAAGATCGAACTCCTTGAGAATCATCTTGGTTTGGAAAATGTTCTCCTGATACACGTTGATATCGATCATCTGGTATCTATCCCTGGTGTCGCTGGCGATATAGTTCTGGATAGAGTTGATTTTATGATCGATAAAGATCTTCTCTCCGTCCACGGTACGGGTGAATCCCCGCACCCGATAGTCGATGATGGCGATATCGGGATCGAATTCGTGGAGAAGGTAGTTCAGCGCCTTGAGGGGCGATATGCGCCCACAGGTGGAAACGTCGATATCCGCCCGAAAGGTGCTGATTCCCTGGTAGGGATGACTTTCCGGATAGGTGTGCACCGTGATATGGCTCTTGTCGAGATGGGCCACCACCGCATCGGGGAGAGGCCCCGGAGCTTCGTCTTCCTCTGTTATCTTGGGATCGATCTCTGGCAGGTCTTCGCTCTCGAGGGGCTCATGCTGCTCCACCATCTCTTCCGAAACCAGCATGGTCACGCTGGCTCCCTGGGGATCGTAATCCTGTTTGGCAATGTTGAGAATCTGGGATCCGATGATATTGTTCACTTCTGTAAGAATTCCCGTAAGGCGGTCCGCATTGTATTCTTCGTCGATGTAGGCGATATACTCCTTACGGTGCTGCGGTGTCTTGGCATAGCAAATATCGTACATGTTAAAGCTCAGGGTTTTGGTGAGGTTGTTGAAACCATAGAGCTTCATTTTTTTTACCTTTTTGACGGGTTTTATCTCCAACTTTCTACCTCCCTCGTGTTTCCCGGGGCTTCTTTTGTGAAAACATGCCCCCTTCCGGTACGCGGATAAACCGTGATTTTTCTCGAAGACCGCTGACGTTTTCCGAAAACGGCTCTATCCCGGCGAGTCCATGATTTTCACCCCCCTGGATCATACTCTACAGCTGCAAACACAACAAAATCAGGAGGAAGACAACATCTGGTTCTGTTTGTCTTCCTCCACTGCGAAGTCTATTATACGCTATTCTGGAAATTTCGGAATATCCCGGGGGAATTTTTCTAGAAATGCCAGCTCACACTCAGGCCGATAAGCTGGGTATCCCCGTCGGTAAGGCGCGAGGGATAGATTCCCGCGGCGGGGTCTCCAGCGACGTAACGATCTTCCATGTCGAGATACATGTAAGAGAAGTCCGCGTTCCAGCGTTCCCCCTTCCAGCCGAAGCCGAGACAGTAGATTTTTCGGCTGTCCGTAGGAACGATATAATCCACATAGGCATCGGGAATGGGAGATTGGTCGTACACGTAGCCCAACCGGACATCCCAGGTATCCGAAAGGGCATACTCCACGCCTATGGCATACCGCCACGCGTCTTCCCAATGCTTGGGAGCATAGGTGGATTTGGAATCCGGGTTGATGGGCACCAAGGGGTTGTCGTAGTTGATTGTCAGGGCATCATAGGTGCTCCACTTGGTCCAAACTCCTCCAATCTCCACGGAAAGACGATCCGAAACCTGATAGGCCCACCCGAGGGAAAGAGTGTCCGGCAAGGTTACGTCTCCCTGGGCTCCGGTGTTTTCGAAAAAACCGTCGGGGATGGTGTAGGGGTCGGGAAGTGCGGGCTTTTGAAACGTAATATCTCCCTTGAGGCTCTGTTTTACCGAGCTCCGCCAGCTTACGCCAAAACGAGATTTCTCGGTGGGGCGCCAGTGAAGGGCGAGGTTCACGCCATATCCCCAACTGTCTCCCAAAAGGTGGCTGTCAATATCCGCCATATGGGTGGAAGGGTCCGGAGCGGTTCCCGAGGCGATGGCAGCCCAGTCGAGTTTTTTGCGGGTGTCGTACTCGAACCACATGGCTTCCACGCCGAAGGCCACCGAGAGGGCTTCGTTGAGTTTCCACGCATAGACGGGATTCAGGGAAAGGCTGGTAATCTCCGTTTTATAGTGGTTATAACGCCCGAACCAATCGGGATCGAAATCCGTCCCCAGGCCGAAACGGGTGAAGATGCCCACTCCCCACCATTGGGTATCGCTGATCTGCTTGGTATAGTACATATGAGGGGGCCAGAAGGTTTTATCCCGATTCTTGCTTGTTCCCCAATCCAGAGCCTCTATTTTTGCGGAGGGGCTGATGGCGGTCACTCCCGCCATGATCCATTCGCCCTCAAGCTGAGTAATTCCCGCCGGATTGAAATAAACCGCCGAAGCATCGTCCGCCCGGCCCACAAGGGTGCCCCCCAGGGCGTTTCCCCGGGCACCGAACTCATACAGAGCAAATCCCGCAGCCAACGACTTCCCCGGAGCGAGAACAAGCCCCCAAAGCGCAAGAACCACTCCGTAAAACAGGTGCCATCGTTCCGTCTTCTTCGCCACACAAAACGCCATCCCTTCTCCCCCTCGTCTTGAAACCTTCGGAAAGCTTCACAAAGCCGGGAAAAAGAAAATCCGGAACTGCCGGTTTCCGGAAGGAAAAAAATCGGAGCTCTTTTTCCGGGATTTGCCATACTTGCAAGAACTCTCACGAAGGCCTTGATTGTGTTGCGTACATGTATAGCATAGACACACAATTCCATCTATAGAGCGGTTTTCTTTTTCCCTACCCTATCGTCACAATATTCCAACATATTTTATTAAAAATGTCGCATAACTCCCCCGAGGCAATGTGAAAGAGAGCGTTATTTTATGAGACTTCCCGGTTTCGCCGCTTTCAGCAAAGCTCTTCACTTCTTTGGGAAAGACCAGGGAGGAACGCTCGAAAGAGCCGAAATAGCCCCTTCGAAGTTCCGGAAGAGAAAAGAGTTCCGGAACAAGATCCCTCTCTTCGAGAATTTCCATCCACAGTTTCGCCATATCCTCCTGCATGGGAGGAACTTCCCCTGTATGGGAGGGAATCATGCACGGCTCGGGAAAAGAGAACTCTCGATTTCCCGACACTCCCACAGGAACCGCCCAGGGGCCGCAGAAACAATGCACCAGATCTTTTTCCGGATATCCCCGAAAGAGGTATTTTCCCAAAAGCCGGTTCCAGAGAAAGGACTGAAAGGAGGAGAGGTACAAACCCAGATGCTCTCCGGGAAGAACGTTCACTCCCTTCCAGAAACCCTGAAGAGAGTCGTCCTGCCTGAGAATGCCGAGAATTTTGGAAGGCAACCCTCTTTTGCAGAAGGGATAAATTTTCCGCCAATCCCCCCAGTATCGAGAGATAAGGTCGCTCCTCCTGCGTACTTTTGCGGGAGCATGAGGGTGGGTTTCCGTAAAATAGAGGCGTAGAGCTTCGGAAGGATTTCCCCGGAGAAGCTTCTCCGCAAAAAATTCCCGGGAACTTCCCTGAGCACCGAAACGTTGGTCGTCATAGTAGTTCGGCATTCCCCGGAGGGACAATCCCTTCACCTTTTTGCAAATTTCTTCGGCCTCTTCCGGGGAGGAAATTTCTCGAAGCACCAGGCGGAAAGCGTTTTCCGCAATCCATAAGGGCCCCATGGGGGCTGAGGCATATCCCTCCAGAGAGGAGGAAAGATCCTCCTCCCGGCAGGCAAGATTTCGAGAGGAGGGCACCGTTACGAACTGCACCGTCTCTCCCTGGCGATCCTTCTTTCCTCCGTAGCGGATCTCCTCTTGGGGAACACGGCAGAAACAAGAGAGTCTTCGAAGAGCCTCCAGAGTCGTAAGCCCCCGCTTCCAAAGACGATACACCCCGTAGGCCCCCCGGGAAGCTATGGGAAGGGAGATACGTTCCTCCACCTGAAAATCCTGGGGAATGCTTTTTATTTTCACGTTATTTTCACCAACTCTTCAATTTTTGGCTGTCTTGCCTGTAAGAATACGTCCCCTTGCCGTTTTTTTCAAATATCCTTGGCAATTTTTCGGGGATACGAAGTACGCGAACCCTCAAAAAATCTACATTTCGAAAGATTCCATGCAAGACAGAAAAAACAATATTGCACACAAGAAGGAGATATGGTATGCTGAAGAAAATGTACACGATATTTATTGGAGGTGATTTGCGTTGCAGGTTGTTCAGATAGGGGCAGGGTTGGTAGGACAGGTGATCGTGGAGGATCTTCTCGGAGATTTTGAAGTTACCGTGGTGGATCCCAACCCGAAAGCCCTGGAAAAAATTAAAGAAAAGTTCCCCCAGGTAACTACCCAAGTGGCTTCAGGAACGGATACCGCCGCACTGCGCGCGATTCTGGAGAAAGCCGATGTAGCCACCGCGGGCGTACCGGGGCAGTTCGGATACGAAATGATGAAGGCGGTTATCGAAACGGGAACCTCCCTGGCGGATATTTCCTTCATGGCGGAGGATTTTGATCTTCTTCACGATCTGGCACTGAAAAACAACGTTACGGTGGTTCCCGATATCGGAGTGGCTCCGGGAATGTCAAACTTTCTCATGGGCCGGGGAGCGGCTCTCCTGGACGAAGTGGATGAGGCGTTCATCTACGTGGGGGGCATCCCGGACAAGCCCGTTCCGCCCTTTAACTACCAGGTCACCTGGTCTCCCAAGGACTGTATCGAAGAGTTCACCCGCCCCGCCCGGTACATTCGGGAGGGCAAGCTGGTGGTGGACGAAGCTACTTCGGGACTCCATCTCAAGGAGTTTCCCGTGGGAACCCTGGAGGTTTTTTACACCGATGGCCTCAGAAGCCTTCTGAAGAATATTCCGGGGCGCAACGTGGGAGAGATGACCATGCGCTGGCCGGGGCATGTGGAACAGATGCGCCTTCTCCGGAGCATGGGGCTCTTCGACGCGACTCCCCGAAAACTCGGCGGCGCCGAGGTCTCTCCTCTGGAGGTGGCGGCGGATCTTCTTTTCCCCATGTGGGAGATGAGGCCCGAGGAGGGCGATCGGGATCTTACGGTAATGCTCGTGGAAGTGGAAGGATTTCAAGGCAAGGATCGGGTACGCTACAGCTGGTATCTGGAGGATCGATTCGACGAAGCGAGCTGGAACACCTCCATGAGCCGCTGTACCGGATGCACCTGCGCCATCTTCGCCCGAGCCATAGCCAAGGGGCTTATTACGCAAAAGGGAGTGCTGGCACCGGAGAAGCTTGCCGCTTCGGATGAGCTTTTCGAATTCGTCTTGAAGGAACAGAAAAAACGCAACCTGAAATATCTGGAAACTTTCGAGCGCACCAAGGATATCCGGGAATAGAGATCTTCCTTTCCTGCTCCAGGCTCTCCGAGCAACGAACAAATCCCCGGAAAGAACCCGCTCCAAAGGGCGGATTTTTTCCGGGGATTATGTTTATGCAAAAGGCCTCAAGGATTAGGGCCTTCGTTCTTTCGGAAATCAAAAAAGAACGTCTTCGCCCTCTTCCTCCTCCGGCATGCCCAGGGATTCCTCGAGAAAGGATTCGAAATAGCTGTCCAAATCCTCCGGAGCGAGAAGAAGGTTTTCGTCCTCCGCACTCGAAAGGAGAACCTTTCCCTGGGCAACTCCCTCCCGGGTTATCTGAAGAACCCAGGGGAAACGAAGCACCGTGGCATTGAACTCCCGGTTTTTAGGTTTTTCCGTGCAGTCATCCGTGAGGGTGGGAATGTCCGCTTCTCCCAAACGTTCCCGAACTTCTTCCAGGAGATCTCCCGCTTCTTCAGAGTCTTCCGCATCTTCTCCCACGTAGAGATAGGCCGCAAAAGGAGCCAGGAGGAGAGGAAGGGGGCTTTCTCCTTCGAAGAGAGAGAGAAGAATCTGTTCCAGATCAACCCGGCCGCTCAAGAACTGGGGGTTCTTTTTCTGGTGTTCCTCATCCCGATAGTCCAGGCTGGAGTAGCGGGCTCGAAGTCCCGGAGCGGTACCGAAAGAGGCGACTTTGCGCCAGGTCTGTTTTTGCAGAGGATTTTTACAAAGAGGACAGGGAGACCCCTCTTCCAGCTGCAGGAGATCCGTTACGTGAGACGTGCTGAAATCCCTGCCCCAACAAGCCCCGGTGCAATGATAATCGGGCTTGTTCGCTCCCACCGCCACATTCACAAGCCCTTCCACGCTGCCATCCGCCACCATCATGACGTTTTCGGGAACTCCCTGGGGACCAAGATATCCTCCGAGGATACCCATGGCCTTATGGAGCTCCTCCGGGGTGGCGAGGCGTACCGAGGGGGCGTTGAGATACTTGGCAAGCTTGAGGGGGCTGATCTTGCGGTCTCCCCGCATGAGGGCCACCACCACCCGGAAAGTTTTCTCTCCTTCGGTGCTGAAAAACATGGTTTTCAGGGTCTTTTCCGGAGGAAGATCAAGCTGCCGGCAAAGCTCCTCTATGGTGTCCGCTCCGGGGGTATGCACTTCTCTCAGGGGCTGGAGATCTTCCTCCTCCTCTTCTTCATCCTCGGAAAAATCCTCCGGAAGCAGAGAGTCCGCATGTCCCCCCCATGCGCATTCGGTACAGATAAGCCCCTCTTCCCCCTTCCAGGCATGGGATTCTGCGGGAACATAGAGTGACCACCGATCTTCCCAGGTTCCGTCCGCATAGGCGGCCTCTTCTACATACACCGTACAGACTTCTACATAGTCGAGGGTCTTGTAGAGTCTCACGATGAAATCTTCCATCCAAACTGCCAGGGAATCCTGATCTGAAAGAACTGCGGATAGGTGAAAGGCATTTTCGCTCCTTTCCATGAAAAGGAGCGGAAGTTGGTTCTGAGTTTTAAGCGTTCGGGAGGCAACCATAAGAGCTCCCTCTCCGGGATTTCCCGTACAGATACTCTGCACCCCCCGGGCGGAAAAGGTATCTTCCAATTCCTCCGCAAGGCTTTCCCTAAGCCGTAGCCCCAGGGGGAGCAGCAGAAGAGCGTCCCTGTGGTTATCGTAAAGGGCATAGCCCCCCTTTACGATATTCACGAGCCCCGGATCCTTTACCTTGGCAGGGCCATTCTTATTCATCGGCACGAAAAGCGAAGACAGAAACATGGCCATTCCTCCTTGCATATGAGCTGAAGCTTGTGCATCGAACACCCACTCTACTGTGCAGTGTAGCAGAAGAATGGATTTTCCTCATCTCTCCTCTCGCACATCTTGGCTTTGCACGTAAAAATCAGCGAGGGAGTTTTTCTCAAAACCTCGGTCCAGAATATTTTTCATCCCCAGCAGGGAAAAAGTATTGTATGATATGTATTAGTTGTTGCCCTAAACTCCTCCTCACGGAAAGGCGGTATCGAATTCCCATGCCCATAAGCCCTATTCCGGAAGTAAAGTCCCTGCGTCAATACATTTACGATTTTCTGCGTCATGAAATGAATTCGGGAAAGATCAAGCCCGGCTCCTTTCTCAACCTTAACGAACTGAGCCGGGATTTGGGAATGAGCAAAACCCCCCTTCGGGATGCTCTGCTCCACCTGGAAGCCGAAGGATTCGTCACTTTCTTTCCCCGCAAAGGCGTTATGGTAAATGTCCTCACTCTGGAAAAAATCCGGGATCTTTACGAGATTATCGGAGCCCTGGAAGCCCAGACCATTCACAGCACAGGAGAGCTCATCACCATCAAGGACATCGACCACATGGAGAAATTGAACGAAGAAATGCGTCAAGCCCTGGAGCAGGATGATTTTCCACTCTTCTACGAAAAAAACCTCGCCTTTCACGACGTGTATCTGAATCTTTCCGTAAACCAGGAAATGGTTCATACGGTACAGATTCTCAAACAACGGCTGTACGATTTTCCAAGGCTTCGGGGCTTTGTCAAGGAATGGGAAATCCGTTCCACCGGAGAACACGAGGACATCATTCATCGCCTCCGGCAGGGAGATCTCTGGGCAGCGGCGGACTACATCCGGGACGTGCATTGGTCTTTCAAAGTCCAGGAACGGTTTATTCGGAAATACTATTTTCTGCACCAGGAGCAGGAAAACCCAGATAGATAAACCTTGTGAAAAACCAGGCAATCCCCTTGAGAAGCGCTGCGACACAAGACAATCATGAGGAGATTCCCACTTTTGAACCTTCGGGAAATCTCCTCATGGTAATCAATACAGCGACAGCGGAACAGTATGCTACTTTTTATTTTCGTAAATCTGTATCATCGAATAAATAGGGTCGAACAGATCATTGGGCACGGGAAAACTCAAGTTGTACTGCACAATTTTCCACCCGTCATGGTGCAGTCTGAGAACTCCGGTACCTCTTGCCTCTCCCATGGAATGATCCAAGCGTTCGTCAAACCAGGCAATTTTCCCATCCTCGCTGAAAAAAATGTTTCTTTCCACGGGCTTGTAGGTCCAACCAGTACCGGTATCGAATCGTTTTTGCCCGTAGGGCATAAACTCCGACAAGGGCCAGCGCTCCGTCTTATCCGTGCCGAAAAATACCGCATCCTCCGCATAAAGGGCAAAATACGTTTTTCCATCCGCCTTGGATGCCGCTTCGTGCAAGGCATCCAAGACTTTGGTCACGTCGTGTCCCTGACTGGAAACATCCGCATAAGAAACTCCCAATCCCATAAGACAAACCAGACAAAGAGAAAACGCTAAAATCTGAAACGACCTCATTCAACATCACTCCCTCTTGAAAATATAGTAAAAATTTTTAAAAAATATTCTACTTATAAATTCTACCGTCCTTTTTTCCCCTTGTCAATTCTCTCATAAACATAAATCATGAATTTCTTTTCATCCTCAACAAAAACTGCACAAAACACAAGAGGCCCCCGGATTTTTCCGAAAGCCTCTTGAAGAAGTTGTTCACCATATGCGTGATCCATTCCGTGATCCATTCAAAGAACAAACCACGCATCAGCCGGCGATTTGAAGATTCTGGGGCAAACTCTGTCGGCGCGCATTCCCTGGCCGCCAGGGAATCCAATATTTGGAGCAGCTCGGTTCAGCACGAAATTTCATTTCACCGCGCACCTTTGGAGTTTTCAGCATTCCTCCCGGCGAAGGTTGAAGAAGATGCAGTAGAGCACGGGAACCACCAGAAGAGTGAGCAGCGTGGCGAAGGTAAGGCCGAACATGATAGTCACCGCCAGAGGAGCGAAAAAGTCGTCGAAGATAAGCGGCGACATGCCGAGCACCGTGGTCATGGCGGCCATCATGACCGGCCGGATACGGGTTATGGTGGAGTGCACCACCGCTTCGTAGGGAGGCTTTCCCTCCCGTATTTCCAGGTTCACCTGATCCAGAAGCACGATGCCGTTTTTCAGAAGCATCCCCGCCAGACTGAGCAATCCTAAAAGGGCTACGAAGCTGAAAGGCTGCCTCAAAAGAAGAAGTCCCAAGGTTACGCCAATGATGGAGAGAGAGAGGGTAAGAAAAAGGATCACCGGCTGTCGGAAGGAGTTGAAAAGCATCACCAGAAGCATCACCATGAGCAGGAAGCTGAGGGGAACGAATTTCATCACTGCCGCCTGGGCATCCCGGGAGCTTTCATGATCTCCTCCCCACTCCATAACGTATCCCGGAGGAAGATCCACGGCTTCGATCTGAGAAGCCATTTCGTTGAAAAGTTCCTGAGTGTTGTATCCCTCTACGGGATCACACTGAACGGTGAGCGTAAGCATACGATCCCGCCTGCGAAGAGAGGCGTTCTCGAAGGTGGTTTCCAGGCTCCGCACCACCTGCCCCAGGGGAACGAATTGCTGAAGATTGGGGCTCCAGATCTGGGTGGCCAGGACATTCTCCACCTTTCCCCGTTCATCCTCGGGAAGCCGGATCTTTATGGGGAGCATCTGGTCTTCCTCCCGGAAGAGCCCCGTGGTATAGCCATCATAGGCCATCTGCACCGCCTGGTTGATCTGAGGCCGGGTCAGCCCGGCCCTCTTCGCCTGGTTTTCCGCAATAATGGGACGGAGCACTTTCACCTTCATGCGCCAGTCGTCGGTAACCCCCATGGTATGAGGATTCCGGAGCATGATTTTCCGAACCTGGTTCGCCAGATCCCGCAGAACGTCCTCCCGAGGACCGCTGAGCCGGGCTTCGATCTGGGGCCCCGACCCGGAACCCTTGGAAAAGCGCTTTACCTGAATGGGCCGGGCCTGGGGGACAAGGTTTGCCACTTCCCGCTGAGCCTTGGGAATAAAGGTATTCAAATCTTTGGGCTCCCTGAGGGAGACGATAAATTGCCCGTAGGCGCTGTTGGAATCCGCCGGGCTGTAGGTAAGGGTAAATCGAAGGGCCCCGCCTCCCGCAAAGGTGCTGTAGGAATCCACTTCCTCTTGAGAATCGAGCCAGTCTTCCACCACCCGCATTTGTGCAAGGGTATCATCGATATGGGTTCCTTCGGGCATCCAGAAGTCGATGGTGCACTCGCTCCTCGTGGAGGGGGGAAAGAAGATTTTTTCCACGAAACGGAAGGAAAAGACCGCCAGAACCAAAAGGCCCACCAGAACGAGCATAAAGGCATAGCGGAAGCGGATGAGTTTTTCCAGAGAACTTCGGAAAAGCCTGAAAAATGCGGATCCGTAGGGATCCTTGGCCTCTCCTTCCTTGGGAGGACGGATAAACATGACGCAGAAGAGGGGGGTTATGGTAATGGCAAGTACCCAGCTCGCCCCCAGAGAGATGGCCACTACCTGAAAGAGGCTCCGCAAGTACTCGCCGGAACTATCGTTGGAAAAAGCTATGGAAGAAAAGGCGAGAATGGCGATACAGGTAGCTCCGAGAAGGGCCATCTTGGTGTCCTTTACCACCTGAAGAGCGGTTTTCTCCTTCTCTTGTCCCTGTTCGACCCCTACCAGCACTCCTTCGGCCACCACGATGGCATTATCCACCAGCATCCCCAAAGCGATGATGAGAGCCGAGAGGGAGATCTGCTGAAGGCTGATCTGCATGAAAAACATGAAAATAAAGGTTACCAGAATGGTAACGAGAAGCACTCCCCCGATAATCATTCCTACCGTAGGGCCCATGAAGACGAGTAGCAGGCCGATGACGATAACCACCGATTCGATAAGATTGATGACGAATCCCCGTACCGCCTCCACCACTTCCCTGGACTGCATTTCGATGGGGCGAAGCTCCATACCGAGGGGAATCGTGTCTTTGAGTTCCTGCAGGCGCCTTTCCACCGCCTCTCCCATGACAACCACGTTTCCTCCGGAAACCGTGGAGATTCCCAGAGTCACCGCAGGCTCTCCGTCAAAGCGGTCGTATTGGCTGGCGGGAGAGACATAACCATGATAGATCTTGGCTACGTCTCCCAGACGGACAAGGCTCCCGTCTTCTCCGGGAACGAGCAGATCCCCAATCTCTTCGATGGATTCGAATCCCCCGGTGGGGTCGATGCGAAGGTATTGAGATCCCACGTGGACGTTTCCCGTCGAGGTCACGAGATTCTGCTGCTGCAAGAGCCCCAGGATGGTCTGCATGGTACTCCCCAGTCGATCGAGCCGACTCCGGGAAATTTCAACAAAGATAGCTTCCTGTTGGCTGCCGCTGTAGACGACCTTGGCTACCTGGTCTACCAGAACAAGCTCCTTTTTAAGGGATTCCGCCACGTCCCGAAGCTCCAGGTAGCTGTATCCCGGTCCCACCAGAGCGTAGTACATGCCGTAGACATCCCCGTAGTCATCGTTTACCACCGAAGGGCCCGCTCCGGGAGGAAGCTGATACTGCATATCTCCCACCTTGTGACGCAGCCGGGTCCACACCTCCGGGAGCTCGTCTTTCAGATACTTATCCTGAATGTCCACGTAGATGGTGGAGCTTCCGAAACGCGAGAGAGAGCGGATGTGTTTGATCTCTCCCATCTGCTGCACCGCATCTTCCACTTTATTGGTCACTTCCTGAAGCACCTGCTCCGGGGTGGCCCCGGGATAGGGGGTGTAGATCACTGCGGTTTTAATGGTAAATTCCGGATCCTCCAGCATTCCCAGGCGGCTGAAACAAAAGATGCCCCCCAATACCAAAAGCATGGTAATGAAGATGGTGGTCAACCGGTTCCGCAAACAGAAACCCGCCAGATCCATTATTGATCACTCCCGCTTTCCCGGGATTGAAAAAGCCGCACCTTGTCACCGTCGTGGAGGATATCTCCTCCTGCAGCGACGATTCGTTCACCTCCATCGAAAAGCCCCGCCACGGCAACTTCGCCGCCGCTGTAGGCTCCCAGCGCCACTTCCCAGGGGTGTACCACCATGTTCTTTTCATCCACCACCCATACGGTTCCCCGGGAGGGATTGTCGGGATTTTCAACCACCGCTTCCACGGGAACCATGAAAGAGCCTCCTCCCACGGAGGTTCCCATCACCGCCTTGACCTGCACCGAGGCCGCCATGCCGGGAAGGATGGAGCCCACCCGTGCGGTATGGGGCATGGTAAAGGTGACAGGGTATGTCTGGGTGCGATTATCCGGCTGGGTACCCCACTCCTTGACATGAAGAGGAAATTCTTGATTCGGCAGGGAATCGAATCGGGCGGTAACGACAATGTCTCCCGCAGCGGAATCCGCCCGGGAGATGTCCTGCTCGGGAACATAAATGCGGATTTCCAGCTCCCCGAGATCCTGAAGACGAACAATGGCCTGCTTGGCATTCACGTCCTGAAAGTTATCCACGTACTTGTTCGTCACGGTTCCGTCAAAGGGAGCCACCAATCGCGTATCCGCCAGAGCGTCCTCTGCGGCTTTCTTCTTCGCCTCAAGTCCCCGGATCTGGGCTTCCATGGCCTGGATATCCTCGGGACGCGCTCCGGTCTGAGCCTTTTTCAAATCCTGCTGGGCCGCTGCCACGGCGGACTGAGCCACGTTATAGGTGGTGCGATACCGGTCGAATTCCGCTTCGGAAATGGCCTCTTCACTCAACAGCTGCTTGAACCGCTCGTAGTTCGCCTTAGCCTCGGAAAGCTTGGCCTGGGCCGAAGCGAGGTTGGCCTGGGCTACTGCGATATCCTCCTGGCGGGCTCCCTTTTTCATGGCCTCCAGCTGCTTTTTTGCGTTATCAAGAGCGCTGACGGCCTCGTTGAGGGTAGTCTGAAAATCCCGGGAGTCGATGGCCGCCACGAGATCCCCCTTGGCCAGGGTCTTTCCCTCCGTCACCGGAAGCTCCACCAGGGGCCCGGAAACCCGGAAAGAGAGGTCCACCTGGTTCGAAGCCTGGACCGTGCCGGGATATTCTCTGCGGAAGGTATCTCCCGGACGGTGAATCACAAAGGTTTTCACGAGAAATGCCCGATCTTCCTGAACCACCGGAGCCTCTTTTTTTCGCTCCATCCCAAAGAAGGCGATGCCTCCTCCCACCACCGCCACGAGGGCGATCCACATAAGAGATTTTGCGTATTTTTTAGGCCACCATTTTTTTACATCCAACGTTTTTTCCTCCTCATCTCATCCGAACTAACCATGTAAAAAGGTTGAAATTTCAATTCTTCCTCTCCTGTCACACCACGCTTAAAGGGGATTGTACTGCGGTTTTTCCTTCTTTGCACCACATGACGGGCATGATGTTCCGAATCTTTCCGCATTTTCGAGACGTGAAAATCCCGGAAAGTCCAAAAATTTGGCGTTTTTGGATCTTCGAATTCTCCTCTTCCACGGAAAAAAGATTTATCGCACAAAAACCTCGAAAACATCCCCCGAAACCCCTGCGACCACGACGAAACTTCCCTCGGGAACATAGCATTCGCCGTCATATACGAGACTATCATAGAGAGATGTTACGCCCCCTTCTTCTTCAGAGAAGACCATGATCCGTCCCTTTTCGGGCTTTCCGAAGGACAGGATACTTCCCTGAGGTAGCCGCATCCACTCGTTTTCCCCCTCGGAACCTATGTGTATCCGGTTTTCTCCGGGGGCCAGCTCCTTCGCCCCGGATTCGGGAGAAAAGATACACATTCCCAAACGGACGCGAGGCTCTTCCTCCACGGAAAGAAGATGCAGGGACATCTGATCCCGAAAGGCCGTAGCCGCAATAGCCCCGAATTCAGGAGTCTCCCCTCGCAGAACGTTCAGAAAATGTACGTATCCGGGCAATTCCGGAACGGTGGAAGACCGGACCATCATGAAATCTCCCATGATCTGAGTCATGGGAAGAACGTTCCGCCGCAGCCAGAGGACGTGGTCCATTTCCACTCCCAGAGATATCGGAGAAGACATCGTTTCGATTTTCTGAAACATGGGAGCATCAAAGCCGTAGAGAGGTATTTTGTGCGCCACGAGATAGTGTTCTCCTTGCCGATCGAGAAAATAATAGCTCCCCCCGTCATGGGTATCGTAAAACAAACCGTCCTGATGAGCCAAAACCCGGACAGGGATATCCTTCTCCTCCGCCGGAGGAGCGGGAAGCAGGAGGTACATTTCCACAAGCCCCTCCTCCCGTTTGAAGTCGAGACGGAAGGCATCTTCTCCGTTCACGTAGATTCCCTGGAAAGAAAGGAGCTCCGGAGGAATTTTCCCGGGTTCCGCAGGCTTTCGCACCGGCTCTTTTTCCGGAGCATCAAGGCCTTTCTCGCGCATGAGGGCATCCAGGATTTCCCGGGTAATGGCCTCTCCACTGGCCCTTCCCGAAAGGCTTACCGCCACGACGATTCTCTCGGCAGGGAGCATCTGAAGGTTGGTGGAATAGAAAAAGGTGCCCCCGCTCTTGGCGAGCACTTGATATCCCAGATCTTCGTAGGCCGGAAGAAAGGCGTAGTCCCATCCGAAGGAATCCAGGATAGCCTTCCCCCGCAAAGCCTCGGAAAAGGGCGTGGATTGCAGGGAAAGAACTTCTTCAAGGGAGGAGGGAGAGAGGATTTGATTTTCTCCGGGGAAAAAGCTGGCCCCAAAACGGCAGAGATCCGACGCCGTAGAGGAGAGTCCTCCGGCGCCGTAGACGGAAACTCTTTCCAGGGGGTATTTTTCCCCTCCGGGGATCTCGTAGTAAACCGCCACCTTTCCCGGTTCTTCTCCTACGCTCGCTCCGGTATGCTGCATTCCGAGAGGCTCAAAAATCCGTTCCTCCAGAAAATCGAGGAAACTTGTACCCGAGAGACGCTCCACCACCATCTCCGCCAGGGTGAATCCGTCGTTGCAATAAATGCTTCTGGATCCCGGATCGTGCTTCAGGTTCTCTTTCCGCAAAACATCGAGAAGCACCACATGCGGGTTCTCCTGCTTTGCAAATTCGAATTCGAAGGTAGATCCCGGAAGCCCCGAAGAGTGATTGAAGAGCATGCGCACCGTAATATCCTTGTACCGGGGATCGTTCATGACAAGCTCGGGAAGATGTTTTACCACGGGATCATCCAGAGAAAGCTTTCCCTCGTCCCGAAGGAGCAACATCGCCACGGCGGCGAACATTTTGCTGGTGGAGCCGATGTTGAAGCGGGTTTCCCCGTCCACGAGGCGGCCGCTTCTTCGATCTCCCGCTCCGAAACCCTCGGCATAGACGATTTTTCCCTGGTCCATCACCGCCACGGTAGCTGCGTTGACAGTTCCCGCAGCAAGAGTCTTCCAGAGCACTTCTCTGGCAGTGCCCATCGTTTCGGCATACGGTCCTTCCGGTTTTTCCGCCATGCAGGAACGTGCTCCGAAAAGTACCAGAAGTACGCACAACCCTATCCACGCCACTCGCCACTTTTTCATTCTTCTCACCCCGTCTTTCTTTTCGATTGTTCATATGGTACGCAGGCGTACTTTCGGGAAATCCCCTCGCGGCTTTTTAAAAATACCCTGAAATCCTTGGTTGGCAGCTTCCGGAAACACTCCTTTCGAGGCACAAGCCCGGAGTATTTCCATCATTCCTTTACCTCACGAAGACCGGATACGCAGGGAGTTGAGAATAACCGAGACGGAGCTGAAACCCATGGCGGCTTCGGCGATGACCGGATGAAGAACCCCCAGCAGGGCCAGAGGAATGGCCACGAAGTTATAGGCGAAGGCCCAGAAAAGGTTTTGCCGAATGGCCCGAAAGGTGGATCTCGAAATCTCAAGGGCTTCGAGCACCCGGTCTACGTGCCCCCGGACCACCACGATATCCGCACTCTCCATGGCGAGATCCGTGCCGGAGCCCATGGCGAGACCCACATCCGCCCCCTTGAGAGCCGCCGCATCGTTCATGCCGTCCCCCACCATGGCCACCCGCCTCCCCTCTCCCTGGAGAGTCCGTACGATGTCCAATTTTTCTTCGGGACGTACTCCCGCATAGATCCGGGATATGCCGATCTCTTCCGCCACCACCCGGGCGACTCCGGGATTATCCCCCGTGGCCATGACCACCAGGATTCCCAGTTCCTGCAAACGGCCAATTGCCCGGGACACTCCTTCACGGAGGGGATCCGTGATCATCAGGGCTCCGAGGATACGCCCCTCCGAACGGACCTCCACCACTGTACATCCCTGGTTAATTTTCTCCTGGTAGATTTCGGGTTTTTCCGGACGCCCCACGAAAAGGGCCTCTCCCTCCACAAGCCCCACGATGCCTTCTCCCGCAATCTCATGAACCTCCCGAACTTCCCGGGAAATTCCGGAATCCCCCAGAGACGCGATGGCCTTGGCCAGGGGATGATTGGATTCTCCCTCCAGAGCCGCCGCCCGGAAGAGATTTTCCGGAGAAAGGGTATGTTCCACCACCGAGGGAGTTCCCTCGGTAAGAGTTCCGGTTTTGTCCAACACCAGAGCATCGATATCCCGGGCGGTCTGAATGGCCTCGGCGTTCCGGATGATCAACCCCTTCCGGGAAGCCCTTCCCACTCCCACCATGAGCGCCATGGGAGTGGCCAGTCCAAGGGCACAGGGGCATGCGATAACCACGGTGGCCACGAAGACGAAGATTGCCATGGAGAGGTTGTCCAAAGAGCGCACCCAGGGCAGAAAGGAAAACCATGCCGCCACGGAAGATCCGAAACGGGGGTTGAAGAAGTACCAGAAGAATCCTCCCCCCAGGGCGAGAGCGATGATGAGGGGGACAAAAAATCCCGTGATTCTATCTGCCAGAGCCTGAATGGGGATTTTCGCGCCCTGGGCTTCCTGAACCAGGGAGATCATCCGGGCGAGAAAGCTCTCCTCCCCCAGACCGGTAATTTCCATACGAAAACTCCCCGTAAGGTTGAGGCTTCCTCCTACCAGAGGATCCCCGGGCTTCTTCGAAACCGGCAGAGCTTCTCCGGAAATCATGGATTCATCCACCGAAGTCTCCCCTTCCCGAAGCACTCCGTCTCCGGGGATTCTCTCTCCCGGCCGCAGTAACGCCACCGCTCCTGGAGAGACCGCTTCGAGGGGTACCGTAAAAGGAGTACCCTCCTCATCCAGAAGGCGCACCTCCGTAACCTGAAGATCCATGAGCTGTCGCACCTCCCGGGTGGCCCGATCCCGCAGCCAGGATTCGATGAACCGCCCCGTGAGGTGAAGCCCCATAATCATGGCTCCCACAGCGCCGAAGGAAGCCACGGGAACGCCCAGAGCTTCGAGAATGGCGGTGCTCCATGCGGCAAGGGCCCCGAAGGCCACCAGCACGTCCATGTTGGCATGATAGTGGGAGAGGGCTATCCAGGCCCCCCGAAAGCTGGGGTACCCTGCCCCGAAGAGTACCACGGCGCCCCCCAGAATTTCCATGGTCCCGTAGAAGGGAACGTGACGCCCCGTCATGTGCAAGAGCATGAGCACCATGAGAGGCCCCGTGATGATCCAGGCAAGAGTCATGCTTCGAAGCTGCTGACGATACCGTTTTTTCTCCATATCTTCCGGAGTGTCCCGGGTAACGCTGTAGCCCGCCCGGGATACCGCCCCGTAAAGCTCCTCTTCCGAAAGGGGTTCCTTAAGCACCACGAAGGCACTTTCCGTGGCAAGGTTCACCGCCGCAAATTTCACCGCTTCGAGCTTTCTGAGGCCTATTTCCACCCTCCGGGCACAGGCGGCGCAGGTCATTCCCGCCACTCGAAAGGTATGTTTTTCCTGAAACTCCTGGTTACCGTTCATGGGGAACCTCCTCTCCGGCAAAAAAACATGTCAGAAAAGCACGGGTGTGCTCTTCGGAAGGAATTCCCTTCCGAAGAGCACACCCGAAAAGGCCGAACCACCGAGGAGAACCGGAGCATCCGACGCCCCTCCCGAAAGATAAAACTACAGCACCCTGGTAGGAGTGTATCCCTCGTTCCGAAGAGCTTCTTCCGCTCTTTCGAGAACGAGAGGATCCTCGGCTTTAAGAACCACTTGTTTCGTGTGAAGAAGCACCTCGAAATCCGAAGAGGGGAGCACTCCCTCCAAAGCACCTGTAATGGCCTTGACACAGTGCTCACAGGCCATATCCGGAACGGAGAAAATATGTTTTTCCACAAGAACAACCTCCTTCTCTGTTTTTCTATCTCTAGCCGGCCATCTATCTCTTCGTCACGGGATACAAACCTTCCGTATTTTTCCCGGGTAACCCACTGCTTATTGTTTCAGGGTTTGAGAAATCTGCTCGAATTCCTTCCACATGGCCTCGTTATCGAAGAGAAGCATTTCGGGCAAACTAAGGGATGTGAGGGCCTCGAACTCCTCCCGGTTGGTACGGATCATATCCAGAAGGCTACTGCTGAGAGCCACGGTTTTGTAGGAGTTCAGAGCCACCGCATAGTCTCTTTCGAAATTTGCCCGGGCCTTCTGGGCATCCCGTCTCTGGGTACCGAGATAGTTGCGGTATTGCAAGATTACCGTTAGCGTGAGAGTGTTGGACTTGATATTCGACTCCAGAGTCTTCTGCTGGGTCGAGGAGAGCCCACCCTGGCGAAGGTGGTTTTTCGCTTCGTTTCGAAGGGCCACTGCCTGCTTTTCCAGGTCTTCCAGCACCGGAAGATATTTGGCATCGATCTTCTCGATAAAGCGATCGTTCATGACCATGCAGGTCCGGATAAGCAGGGCGTAAACGCCGTAGTACCGTTTAGCCATACCCGGACTTCCGGATTCCTTGGAGAGAAGGTCTCCCATGGCATCCGAAAAGGCTCGGACGTGGCGGTAGACGCCGTACATTCCGAGGATATCATCTCCGGTAACGCTCACGAGAATACCCTTTGCGTCTTCCTCGGAAACCATGATGCCTTCTTCTTTCAAGCTTGCCACGATAGCCTGAAGACATTCCTCAAGAGTTCGATCGGTCTCCGCCACCTCTTGCCGGAGTTCCGCAATTTTCTCCCGCCAGTCCTCCCGGGATTTGGTGAGAAGGGATCCCTTTTCCGGAGCAGTGAGCATTTTTTCTTCATATGTGGCTATCTCCGCCTCCTTCTCCGCCCGATATTCCCGAAGTTCCTGGGCTTGCTGACGAAGCCTCGCAGTTCGGGAATCCGAAAGAAGAAGCAGAAGATCCTCAAGAATTTCTTCTATTTCCTGGTCGTTCTTGGTTTTATCATGACCCATGAACTTCTTATCCGGCAAAGAATCGTGCTGATCCAGAAGGCCCAGGGCACTGTCAAGTTTCTTCATGGTGCTATCCCAGGCCTGTTCAAAACTTGGAGGCTCTCCCTTCCCCCACCAGGGAAAGGATATGGCCTCGGAAGGAGCGGCCATGGAAAGAGACAACATTGCGCAAAAGAGAGACACCACTCCAAAAAACAAAACGCCACGATGCATTGTATGTTCACGCATGATCGAATTCCCCCTTGCTTTGATGATTTCCGGGAGGTTGCGGAGGAGAGTTCTCCGGATATCTTTTCCAAGTATAGCATTTTCCGCAGTTCTATCGGAAAAATCCCAGGCACTTTGGAGGGGCTTTTCTTCGAAAAAGGGGGGATTCCCTTTACATGCTTCTGGAGTATCATGGAGAAAAGCTTTGCACTCCAGGAGGTTCACCCATGTCCAGCTATACCCGGCTTCCCAAAGAATTCCTTCTCTGCTTCACCGCAGCTTTCTTTGGCTATACCTGCGTAGCCATTTTCTTTCTGCATCCCCTTATACTCCAGCTCCAGCACGTATCCCCCCTGGCCATCGGCACGGTGTGGTTTCTTTTCGAAGCGGGCATAAGCGGCTTTCGCCCCTGGGCGAACATCCTCATCCAAAAACGGGGTTCCCGCTGGGGAATTCAATGCGGTCTCTGGCTTCTTTTGGGAGGCACCGCCATTCTCTGCGTGACCTCCTCTCTGGGAGCCATTCTCCTGGGGCGAGGCATCCAGGGAATGGGATGGGGTATCTTTACGGTGGCGGCCTTTCTCCATCAGGCGGCGGTGCTCCCTCCGGATATTCGGGGACTGGGCTTCGGCCTTTCGGGACTCTCCCAGCTTCTTCCTCAGATAGCCCTGGTTCCTCTGGCGGAATATCTGATCCTTCACGGATTTCTCCGAGCCCCTCTCCTGCTGGCTCTGGGAGCTACGGGAATTGGGCTCGGAGCGACCTTTCTCCTTAAGCTCCGGGGGGGCCAGCCCGGCGAGGACTCTTCTCCGGTGCTCCTGCGACACGCCGCACGCACCGCCTGGAAAAACCCTCTTCTTCGAGGCATCATCCTTTCCTACGCCATATACGCTCTCATGACCGCCCCGGTAATGCCCTTCATCGCCAACGCCGCCAAAGAGTGGGGTACTGCGGGATCTTTCTTTCTTTTTCCCTGCGCCCTGGCGGCGGTGCTCTCCCGAGCTCTCCTCACCCGGACCGTAGACCGCCTGGGAGCGAAACTGCTCCTTCCGGCCTTTACCACCCTTTTCGGCGGCGCCCTCGTAGCCCTCTGGGGTAAAAGCACCTTTTTCTTCCTCCTGGGAGGAAGCTGCTCCGGCATGGGCATGGGGCTGGTACAGCCTCTCCTTCAATCCCTTCTCACCCACCATACCCCGGAGGCCCTCCGGCCCTCCCAATTCGCCCTTTTCGGGGCCGCCATGGACCTTATATGGCTCGGCACACCCTTCGTAGTATCCGGAGGGGCAGCTCTCATCGGCTACGGAGGCATTCTGCGCATCACCTCCACCCTGGCCTTCGCCACCCTGCCCCTGCTTCACTTCTTTCTCTGGCCGCCTCTGAAAGAAAAGAACCCCTCCTCCGCACTCTAGCGGAAAAGGGGTTCCTGCCCCGTCGTTTCTCATGAAAGGGTCCGGTTCAAGAAAAAACCCGCTCTTTTTCGATACTCCGGGAATATCCCATGGCTTCCGCCATGGCGAGCATGCGAAGCATCTTCTGGTGAGATCCCTCCGCAAGGCTCCACATCATGTCATTTGCTTCCTGAAGTGTGGAAAAATCCCGAAAAAAGGAACGGATCTCCTCCACCGGAATAGAACCCGTAGATTTCATATGTCGACCTCCCTTCTTCCCCCTCGGATTTTATCTGTGCATTGCATGAAAAACATCAAATAGTTAAAGACATTAACCATGGTAGCAAAAAAGTCTTCTTCCGAAAGAACCTCAAAAACATGAAATTCTTCAACAATCTGGGTACAGATACCCAAATTCATGGATCCTCTCTTGAAAAAGCCTGTTCAAATCAGAAGAGGCTCTCTTTTTTTGAAGAGAGCCTCTTCTGATTTGAACAAAATTCGAAAAAAAACTTATTTTAAGAAAGTAACGGCGCCAGGAACGTGGCGATAGCTCCTGCGGTGAGAAGACGCATGACGGCACCGAGAACCGCCGCACCCAGAGCTTCACGTTCCGAAAGATCCGTGCATTCGCTCCAGATGGTAGGGATCTGTCCGAAAAGTACGGAGAAGGGAAATCCCGAGGCACTGAGTACGAAAGAACCGATGACGAGCTGGGCAGGCATGGTGGCAGCCACATCCTTGAGCTGGGCCATGGCGAGAGTGGGAGAGGCAAGAATCGCCACCATTCCAGTCTGGGGATCTATGGAAAAAGCATGGAGCACCGCAGTAAGGCCGGATTCGATAAAAGGCCATATATTCAAATAATCCAAGGCTCCTATGATTGCATATACCGCCCCCACCGCAGGAATGATAAGCAGAAAAAGAAGCGCAGCCCCTTCTTTGGCTGCCCCGAAAAGGGTGGGAAGCACATCCGTCTGGGGAGTGAACCGGGGAAGATCCCGAAGCGGCACGGGGTTGGTGTCTTTCCACAAAAGAAGCCGCAAAAGCCAGGGCACCACGATGAGAGGAGCGAAAACCGCGATGAGCACCACCAAGTAGGCTTTGGCACCTACCGCAGTGAGAGCGATAAGACCGAACATGAAGGTTGAGAAAGACTGCTGAGACTGTACCATGGTGGCGATGGCAATCTTTTGTTCGTCCTTGGTGGCTCCCGCCTTGACGAGAATGGGCCCCGCAATGCGCCCCGCAGCGTTGATATCCCCGAGGATGTTGTATATGGAAGGAATCACCACCGCCGCGTTTACACCAAGAAGACGGGTAACGGGAACGAAAATACGCATCAGAGCGTCCGTAAAACCACAGCGCTCGAGAATACGCCCCATCATGACACTACAAATGATGGCAACTCCCACGGTACCCGTGAGAAAAACCTTGACCACGATGGGAAAGGCCTTATCCACCATGGCGTTGAAAAGACCCGCAATGTCTCCCGGGCGAAATACCAGGAATCCCAAGGATGCGACTACGAGACAAAGCCCCAGCATCTCAACCTTGTGAAGCGCACGCCCCTGTTTCTTCGGTGCAGACTCTGAAGAATTATTCATTACCCCTCTACCTCCTCGATTGTAGTATGCTCTATTTCCGGAGAGCTACAGAGAGCTCTCTTGCAGCAAATACGTATCCGCCATGGTTCTGGCGTACTCCCGGAGCCCCGAAGATCCAAAGGACTCCAGGGGGCAGGAGATGGTTTTCTCCTGGAATATGCGCACATCCAGCCCAGGAAGGATACTCTTCAAAGCGAAGGCAAGAGGCATACCATTCTCGTAAATCTCCATGGCGTGCGTGTTGCCGCAAAGAACATAAAGCCCCAATTCACGGGCCTTCTCCACCAGAGGCGAGGCTTCCCGCATTCTGCTTATGGAGGCGATCACCGTATTGACTCCGGGGTGCTCCTTCAGAGCGCTCTCCAGATTTTCCGGAGAAAATCCCGTGTGAGGAAAAATATGAAGAATCTCCTTCAGAGGGCTTTCGGGAGTTCCTTCGAGGATAAGGGGATTTCCCGCCACGCAGGAATCTTCGATACACGGGCACTTTCGTATCTCCCGCACCGCCCGGAGCACCTCATGGTGCTCCACAGACCCCATGCAGGAGCCGAGACGGCGACAAACATCCCCCAGGGTTCTCACTCCCTCCAGAGGCGTACCCACGAACATGATGTTTCCCGGAACTCCTCCGTAGGCAATCTGGACATGCCGCACCTTATGCCCATGAAGCCAGGATATACCGGGATGCAGTCCGTGAAAGGCCTCATGAAGCTCGAAAAGGGCCATGTCGTAAAGATCCATGTAGTTTCGGAGAGTCACCCCCCCGGAGCTCGCCCCATCCGCAAGGGGATGGTGAAGGAGCAAGGCATCCATTCCCATGGCCGCTGCGAGCTCGATAACGTTTTCCGTCAGGGTCATTCCCACGCCGATTTTCCGTACTACCTTACAGGGATCTCCCCAGACAAGGCCGGGCATCTCAGTAACCGCCTTTCCCGGAAGATGTGAACTTTTGGTAACCACGAAAGGATTGTTTCCGGAGATATCCCTTCCACTTCGCACAACTCTGCCGTGGGTGATGGAATCCAGGGCCATCACAACATCATTTACCGTAACAACATGACGGGACTCCTCCATGTTCATCTCCAAACCGCACACCTCCTCAAAATCGCGTGTTCCCAGAATTCCACATATTCTAAGTTCCGGAACACGAATACCGCCGAAAAACAGAAAACCGCCAGCCTCCGGAAGAAAGAAAAACTCTTTCTTCCAAAGACCAGCGGTTCGAAAGCTACACACACCCCTTCAGGGGCGGGTCTCTTGAAAACCTCCGGCTTTCTTTATGAGAAAACCTACGGAGTTACCAGTTCCGTCACGGGGCGGTCGAACACGATAAGCATAGACGCCAGCTCCAGAACCGGGTGATAATCCTTCAACACTCCTCGTACGGAAACTTGAAGGCTCTTTTCCAGGCGAAGAACCATTTTTTCTTTAAACTCTCCCAACAGGGCATGGTCAATGGCTTTCGTGGCGTTCGGGTCTTTTCTGTCCAGCGACGCCAAGGCAGGAACACGCTGGTTTTCTGCAAGCACGAGGATTTTATCCTCCAAAACCACCACTTTCTGCCATCGAAGGCCCACTCCGAAGATCTCCTGATTCAGCCCGTTGTTTTCGTTCATAACAATCTGTTTCAAATCTCCCATGCGCATGAGAACCTCAATTTCTCCCCCAAGCCGTTCAGGAGGTCTTCACCATCTCGACGACTCCGTCGAGGTACTGCGGGGACAAGGGCTATGAACGCACCATACAAATCATCCTTGATGAATGGCACTTCGTATTGTACCCATCCTCTTCGGCCCCGTCAATACTTTTTCTCTCCTGCCTCTCAAAACTTGATTTTTTCCAGGGCATTCTTTAAAATTTTCTGCGAAAAAATCGCCTCAAATAGAGCAGGATCTGGGGATTTTCAGCTTTCCAAAAAGTGCTCTGCTAGAAAGGCTGCTTTATTCTGAAAAATACCCAAAAGTCTGACATTCGCATAATACTCATCAGGAGTGATGAGTAAGCACGCATAAACATAAGAACGCCCGAAAGATCAAAAACACTTTTATTACATTTCACGACATTTCGTTAACGGCTTCTCTAGTGTAAAATGGCTTCTAAAAGAGAAAAACCTCTTCACCCGCGGTTGCTAGGAACTGCTGAAAAAGTTGATACAAAAAACGTCCCCCAGGGAGGGCTCTCTATGAAAAAACGCAACCTCATACGCCGTTATCCCCGAATGTCCGTCCTGGGCCTCTGCCTTTTCCTTGTGGGAGGCGCTTTACTCGTCTACATCTCCGCAAATCACGAAATTTTTCAGCGGGCCACCGCAAAAAGCGAAACCACGTTCAACCAGAATCAGTACCTGCAAACAAGCATCGCCGCTCAGGGACTGGGAGAAGTGTTCGGAAGCATTGAACGGGGATTGACCATTCTCGGCACCTACTCCCTGGTGGACTTTCTGGAAGGAAGACGCCCCGCTTCATCCATAGAGAGTCTTTTCGACATCCAGCTGCGAAACAACCAACACCTAGTAAGCTATGCCTTTTTTCCCAATCCCGAGAACCCTCTTCTACTTCAAAAAGAACCCACTCCCGAGGGGGCACGAGGCGTGGAACTCGCCTTCACATGGATCTCCCGACACTGGAAGGAGGCTCTCTCTCTACCCAAAGGAATCTCGTACACGCTTCCCCCTCACGTCAATCCCCAGGAGCAGTTTCTTGGTATGCTTTACCCGATATACACCGAAGGAACGTTTCGAGGCGTACTCATCGGAGTTCTGAACCTACACAGGCTTGCCCTGGACTATGTAGCTCCCCTTCGCTCGGGAACGTACGGAGCGGGGTTTCTCCTTTCCGGCACGGGAGATGTCCTCTACGACCATGAAATCGAAATTATAGGACGTAATGTTTTCGATGGTCTTCACCGGGATTTTTCCGCACTTCTCCAGCTTGATGCACGTTTGATGACCGAAGTTTCGGGAAAGGGAGAGTACTCCTTTTCCCAGGTCCGAGGCGAAAAAATAGTGCGCAAACTTGCGGCGTGGAATAGCACCCGCGCAGGGAACCTTCGCCTTGTGGTGGTTCTTGCCGCTCCGGACACGGAAATTGACATCTTTCTTCAAGAAACCAAACTTTTTCAGACCCTCTCCTTCACCTTTCTCCTTTTCTTCATGGGAGGTGCCCTGTTTTTCTTCCTTCGCTGGAACACAAACCGGGGAATTCTCGAAAACGAAGAACGCCTGAAGCTCGCCCTCCAGGGAAACCGGGACGGCCTGTGGGATTACAACCCTCTCACGGGAGATTCTTTCTATTCTCTGCGATGGAAAGAGATGCTCGGCTATGCAAACGACGAGATACCCCACCGCTTCGAAGAATGGACGCGGAGGATCCATCCGGAAGACCGGGAGGAAACCTTCCAAAGCTTCCAAGAACACCTGACAGGCAAAACTCCGAGGTACGAGAACGAACATCGGCTTCTCTGCAAAAACGGAACCTATAAATGGATACATACCCGCGGAATGGTGCTGGCACGAACCTCTCTGGGACTCCCCAAAAGAGTTCTGGGAACCCATACCGATATAGATTCCCGAAAACAAAACGAATCTCAACTTCACAGGTTCTCTCTGGCAGTGGAACAGAGCCCCTCGGCAATTCTTATTACCGACACCGAAGGAATTATTCTCTACGTAAACGCGAGTTTCGAAAAAATTACGGGATACTCCCGAGAAGAGGCTTTGGGCCAAAATCCAAGGTTTCTCAAATCGGGAAAACAGAGACCTGAGATATACCGCAACCTCTGGGAAACCATACGGAAGGGGCTGGAGTGGCGGGGCGAAATCATAAACCGCCGCAAGGATGGCTCGGAAATATGGGTACGAATTTCCATATCCCCGGTGGCGGAAAACAACGGAAAGATTACGAGCTACGTCTGTATCCAGGAGGATATTACGGATCTTAAAGATAAGGAAACCAGACTGGAGTTCCTCGCCACCACGGACGAACTTACTCGGATCTACAACCGGAGAAAGTTCATGGAATCCGCCAAGGAGGAACATAAACGCTCTCAACGATATGGACACAGCATGGGATTCGTCATGTTTGACATCGACCACTTTAAAACAATCAACGACACCTATGGACACGACGCCGGGGATGAAGTGCTCCGGCAGATGGCTTCTTTCGTGAAGGAGCACCTTCGCGAAACCGATGTGCTCGGACGACTGGGAGGCGAGGAGTTCGCCATCATCCTTCTTGAAACGGATGCCGCCGGAGTAATCCGCGTCATAGAACGACTCCGCAAGGCCCTGGAGGACACTCCCTTCACCGTCAGCGAAAAAGAGATCCACGTTACCGCAAGCTTTGGCATCAGCATGTGCTCGGAAACCTCTCCTGCGGCCACGGTGGACAACCTCTTGAAAGAAGCCGATCAGGCCATGTATCATGCCAAAGGTATGGGGCGAAACAAGCTGGCACTTTTCCACCGCAACGAAGGCAGGGCGGAAATCCTTGGGCCTTCGGGAGAACAGGCATGACCGTCGGAACGGGCCATGCGCACAAAAAGTGATAGAATCGCACGGATGTGTTCTTTACCGGTATCCCGTGAATGGATCCGTCAAGATCCTCCAAACCATTGCCACCGAAGGACTCCCGTGGTACAATGCTCCATGCTTTTAACGGGCCCGTAGCTCAGCAGGATAGAGCGACGGCCTCCTAAGCCGTAGGTCAGGCGTTCGAATCGCCTCGGGCCCGCCATAACAAGCCAAAAACAGATGTCCCAAGCCGGAATGGCTTGGGACATCTGTTTTTGGCTTCCTCTTTCAACGCTCATGGCAGCACGGGCTTTTTCAAGAGCCTCGGGCTTTAATTTTCTTTACGGAAAGCGTTCCGAGAGTTCTTTGGGAGGAACGTCCTTTCTGGCAAGAAGGACTTTCCCTTCGGAAGAATCCATCCATCCCCGAACTTTACGGGACACTTCCCGGCTGTCCTCCCAAAGCTGGAGGACGAGCTCTTCCGGAGAGGGAAATTTCCGCTCTTTTCGGATGTACGAAAGCAAATGGAGCTCCAGAGGAGTTCCGTAGAGATTGCCCTGATATTCCTGAAGGTGGGCTTCTACTCGAATGCTCCGAATCCCCTCAAAGGTGGGATTATGTCCAATGTTCACCGCTGCGGCATAAGAGATTCCGTTCACTAAAGAAAGGCCGGCATAGACACCGGGCCGGGGCAAGAGCTTCCCTCGAGGAATGGAAAGGTTTGCCGTGGGAAACCCCAGGGATCGTCCCCGTTGATCTCCGGGAATGACCACGCCGCTGAGAAAGTAGGGATATCCCAGGAGTCCTCGAACTTCTTCCATTCTGCCATCCTGAAGGCATTGCCGTATCCGGGTGGTGCTGATAATGTCCCCGTTCTTCCAAGCCGAAGGAACCGCCTTGAAGGCTTTTTTACGGGCGGCGCATTCTTCCTCCAGCACTGCGATGGAACCCATTCTTGCCTTGCCGAAACGGAAATCCTCTCCCACCACGATCCCCTGAAAGGAATACCGTTCTTCCAGGAGATCCAGAAAATTTCGAGGCTCCATCTCGGCAAGCTTTCTCGTGAAGGGAAGTATCTCCAGAGAGGGAACCCCAAGCCAGTCGGCGATACGCTGTCGTTCTTGAGAAAGAAAGAGATCCGCAAATGAACGTTTTCCCAGAACCGCCTTGGGATTGGGGGAAAAGGTAAGAATACCCCAGGAGACGCTTCGAGAATCTGCAAGCTTCCGGGCTTCTTCAAGGAGACATTGATGCCCCAGATGAAAACCGTCAAAAGCCCCAACTATGTAGATCATGACGGATCCTCCTCCAGGGAAATTCGTCCCCGGGGAACGAAGAGGGGCTCCGCTTCTTCCGAGGTTTTCAGGCTCCCGAAAACAAGATTCTCCGAAAGATGCACCACCAGAGAGTTCTTCCATGAAAGAACACCCCAGGATTCTCGGAAGAGATCCCGAAAGGGGACGGCATTCCCGTTGCGGAGGCGATCCGCAGAGGCAATATCCGGACACGTAAAGACCGAGTAATGCCGGGCCACCTCCAGAGGAGACCGACATACCGAGGCGAGCCATGTCATATTCTCTTCTGTCTCTGCGGGGTTCCGTTCTTCCAGAGCCTGCAAGGGAAGGGCTTGAGAAAGATTCCAAAGCCCCAGAGATTGCCGGGTAAGGGTCGCCACATGCCCTCCCACTCCCATTCGCTCTCCCATATCCCGGGCAAGGCTCCGGACGTAGGTTCCCTTGCTGCAGAGCACCTCAAAGGAGATACGTCCCTGGGAATCCGCAGAAGAAATTCGTCGAAAACTAAAAATGGAAACGAGTTTTTCGGCAATCTGGGGAACATCTCCGGACCGTGCTATGGCGTGGGCTCTCTTGCCCTCCACATGCACCGCAGAGATGTTGGGAGGCCGCTGCATCCTGGTTCCGAGAAAGGAGGGAAGAAGACGATCCGCCATTTCCTCAAGCCTTTTTCCGGGGGGGAGAGGATTCTCCTCCAAGATATTCCCCGAAGCATCGTCGGTATCGGTAACGATGCCAAACTGCACGGAAACCCTGTATGTCTTGGGAAAGTTCATGATGTACTGACTGAGCCGGGTAGCTTTCCCCGTAAGGAGTACCAGGAGGCCTTCGGCGGTGGAATCCAGGGTTCCCGCATGACCCGTTTTGAACCTTCCCCCTCCGAGACGCTTGAGAAGGGAGACACAAAGGGCACTGCGCACTCCCCGGGGCTTATGTACGAGAAGAATCCCCGGCTTCTGCATAGGCACGCCGCAACGCCTCCTTCAGCGATTTGAGGGTTTCTTCCAGGGAACCCCGGAGAGAAAACCCCGAGGCCTGAGGATGTCCTCCGCCTCCCTGGGTTTGAGCAATGGCCTGGGCACTGATAACGCCTTTGGAGCGAAGGCTTCCCTGGAGAAGATTTTTTTCCTGGTAGAAGAACATGGAGAAATCCACGCCTTCAAGCCCCAGGAGCTGGCTTGCCAAGCCCTCCAGGTGATCTCTTCCGGTACCGGTGGCGGCAAAATCCTCTTCCAGGACGTAGGACCAGGCCACTCGCCCTTGAAGACAGAGAGACACCCGGGAAAGGGCAAGCCCTCGAATTCGCATCTGCCCCAGAGATAGATGACCGTTCAGGGCTTCTTCCACCTGGGAAGGAGATACTCCGAGTTCCAGAAGATCCGCCGCAATCCGATGCGTTTCCGGAGTGGTATTGGCATAACGGAAGCTGCCGCAATCCGTGACAATTCCCGTATAGAGCCCCAAGGCCGCATCCTTCCCGAGGGGCCAGGACTGCTTTTGGGCAAGGGAATATAGGATTTCCGCCGTGGCGGAAGCCTGGGGGATCACCACATGATAATCTCCGAAAAGGCTGTTATCTCCGTGATGGTCGATCACCAACAGGGGGATGTCTTTCTCCCGACCCCAGTCCAGAGCTTGGGAAAGACAGCGACTCTCATGGCTTATGTCCAAAGCCACCAGGCAGGCTTGCCCCGGGAAATCCCGGGGCAGCGGGTCCAGCGAAGTGGCATATTCCGATGTGTGAGGGAGAAAATCCAGGTTCTCCGGCACAGGATCCGGACCTATCCAAAAACAGCGCTTTCCCAGAGCCTTACCCAGAGAAAACAGCGCCGAAGCGCTTCCCAAGGTATCTCCATCGGGACGCACGTGGCTGAGGATAATCCAGGTCTCCGTACGACCGAGGCATTCCAGGAGAGCATGTTCCGAGGACATTAGAAGGCCTCGGGAGATCCTCGTTCTCCCCCGTCCTCATCGTCGTCGTTATCATCGAAGCATTTTTCGTCCTCACCCTCGAACTCGTCATCCTTAAAATCCTCTTCCGAGAGCTTTTCGGAGGCTTCCGAGCCCGAAAGATGCAGGGAGTCCAGAAGGGCATCGATATGCCGGGCTTTTTCTTCGGACTCGTCGATGATGAAATGAATTTCCGGAGTCTTCTTCAGGTGAATCTCCCGCCCTAAAAGACTCCGCACCCTCTTGGCCTCGTTTTCAAGACGCCGGAGGATTTTTTTCCGTATTTTCGGAGAGATGGTGGTAAAGTATACCTTCGCCACGGACAAGTCCGGCGTGGTATCCACATCCGTAACGATGGCCTTGGCGGCCACGTCATCCTTGAGGCGGTTCTGCAGTATATCCGAGACGATCCGCTGTATTTCCCGATTGATTCGTCCAATGCGTATGCTTCCCATATTCGAAAACCTCGCTACATAAAGAGATCACGCAAAAATCTCCGCGATCTTCCAGTTCGTACAGCCTGTTCTCCAAGGCCTGCATTTTTTCAAGGGTACCCCCATAAGAGATACCCCCGGAAACCATGGCCAGCTCTCCCAGATCCCAGAGGGAATCCTCACTCAAATCGATAACCGATAGATTCCAGTTTTTCCGGTTCTGCAGTTTCTCCTGAATCGAACGTATCACCCTTCGGCGGTCTTTCAGGCTAAAAGCCTGAGGAATGCGGAAGGAACAGCGCAGAACACCGACATAAAGCCCTGGACTCCCTCGGAAGCCTCCTCCGGAAGTCATAGAAAACCCTCCCCTGTTCAAACCTTCATAAAAAGCGTGAGGAGCGAAAAGAGAAAAAGATATTTCCGATTTTCCCGAGGAAATCATGCCTCCTCAAAAATATTACTCGAGATTCCGCTTTTCCTCGATAATTTCGTAGGCTTCCACCATGTCCTGTTCTTTGAAATCCTGGAAATTGGTGAAGCTCATGCCGCACTCGTACCCCTGGGTAACTTCCTTGACATCGTCCTTGAATCGCTTGAGATCCGAAAGGGTACCTTCCCAGTAGACCACACCATCCCGGATAAGACGAACCTTGGAATTCCTCTTGATGTTCCCCCGGGTGACATAGCACCCCGCCACCTTGCCGAATTTGGGAACCTTGAAGACCGCACGGATTTCCACTTCTCCCGTTACGTGTTCCCGCAGCTTCGGAGCAAGCATTCCCTCCAGAGCGGCCCGGACATCATCGATGATGTCGTAGATTACCCGGTAGAGACGAATTTGAACGCCTTCGTAATCTGCGGATTTTTTCGCCTTGCTTTCGGGGCGGACGTTAAAGCCGATGATAATGGCATCCGAAGCCGCCGCGAGCATAACGTCGGATTCGGTAATTCTTCCCACGCCTTCGTGAACTACATTGAGCCCCACTTCGTCGTTGGGAAGTTTGTTGAGAGATCCCTTCAGAGCTTCCAGAGAGCCCTGGACATCACACTTGAGCACCAGGTTGAGCTGAGGCACCTCGCCATCCTTGAGCTGATCATAGAGATCTTCAAGCGTGGGACGTTTCGTGGTAGCCGCCCGGGCCTCTCTATCCGCATGTTCTTTCTGGGATATCACATCCCGGGCCTCTTTCTCGTGATCCACCCGACGGAATTCCTCTCCCGGCTGGGGAACGCTTCCGAGGCCGAGGATTTCTACAGGCATGCTGGGGCCTGCGGCGTCCACTATTTTGCCCTTGTCGTCCAACATGGCCCGGACACGTCCCCAAGAGCTTTCGGTAAGAACGATATCTCCCCGCATGAGGGTGCCTTCCTGAACGATCACCGTGGCCACCGGCCCCTTGCCCTTGTCAAGCTCTGCCTCAATGACATATCCCCGGGGTTCCACGGTGGAATCCGCCTTGAGCTCCCCCATTTCCGCCACCAGGGAGATCATTTCCAAGAGCTGATCCACTCCGGTGCCGGTCTTGGCGGAAACATCCACCATAATGGTATCCCCTCCCCACTCCTCGGGGATAAGACCATGCTCCGAAAGCTGCTGACGCACCCGGTCGGGCCGAGCTTCGGGCTTATCCATCTTGTTCACCGCCACGATGATGGGGACGTTCGCCGCCTTGGCATGGTTGATGGCTTCCAAGGTCTGGGGCATAAGGCCGTCATCCGCCGCCACCACCAGCACCGCGATATCCGTCACCTTGGCTCCCCGAGCGCGCATGGCGGTAAAAGCCTCATGTCCCGGAGTATCCAGAAAGACCACTTTGCCACCGTTATGTTCCATGCAGGAGGCTCCGATATGCTGGGTAATGCCCCCGGCCTCTCCGGCGGTAACATTAGTCTGTCGGATATAGTCCAGAAGAGTGGTCTTGCCATGATCCACGTGTCCCATAACGGTGACGATAGGCCAGCGAGGCTGAAGGTTGCTGCCGTGAAAGACTTTTTTAACCGGCTTGGGCGTCTCTCCCGCCTCTTTTTTGGATACCTTTTCAGGGCTTTCCCATACAAGAAGGGCTCCAAAGGTGTCTCCCAGAATCTCGAGAATCGTGTCATCCGCAGAAGCGTTGGCGGGAACCATCATCCCTCGATTCACCAGGGCTCGCACCGCATCCGCCGCAGAGATGTTCAGGATATCCGCCACCTGGGAGATGGATGCTCCCTGGGGAATTTCACAGAGAACCTCCCCGGAGCTCTCTTCCGACACCTTCTTGGGCTTCTTCTCGACAGAAGAGTCCTGCTCGGCTCCTGCCGATACATCCTCCGAGAAAAGCTTTTCCACTTCCTGGGCCACATCCATGTCGATGGAACTCATGTGGGTGCTTACCTCCACACCCCGTTCTTCCAGAATGGCCAAAAGCTCTTTTGTAGAAAGTCCCAAAAGCTTCGCCAGTTCATACACTCGAATTTTATTCGTCAATGCCCTCGCCCCCTAACAATCTGTATATCTCCTGCGCAAGGCCATGGTTTTGTGGTAAAGCCACGATCTGCGTCGTTTCCAATCCTATGGATGTAAAAAGCTCTCCCCGCTCTCCCGGAGCGATCACAAGAATTCCCTCGCCTCTCTCCACCCGGGAGTTTACGAAGCGCAGCACTCCGGAAGAACAATCCCGGGCGGCGATAAAAAGGTATCCCTCTTTGCCCCGGGCTTTTCGCCGTATCTGATCCTGCCCTACAAGGAGCGCTCCGCTCCGCCGGGCCAGGGAAAGAAGCGACAAAATCCTCTTCCAGGAGGAGGAAAAACCCTCTTTTTTCGCTTCAGTCACGAGAACTCTCCGAAGCACACTCTTTTGCGGCAAACCGTTCCAGGAGCTCTTCGTATACCTTGGGATCCACGTCCACCCGAAGAGCCCGAGAGAGAGCCTTTTTTTTCTTCGCTCTAAGAATACAGGATGGATCTTCACAAAGATAGGCCCCTCGTCCAGGCATCTTTCCCGTAGGATCGTAGCATACTCTTCCTTCGGGAGAGCGAACCAAACGGCACATGGCCTTTCTGGGGTTTTCCTCGCCACAGCCCACACAGGTTCTCGGTCTCTTGCGCTTCTCCATGGAAAAACCTCTTTATTCCTCCCAGAGATCCTTGGGATCCCCCTGGATAATATCGCTGAAAAGATCCTGCAGCGTGGGCATGCGCTCGGGCTCCAGAACCTTGATGTCGATCTTCCATCCCGTAAGGCGCGCCGCAAGGCGCACGTTTTGTCCCGCCTTGCCTATGGCAAGGGAGAGTTGATCCGGCCGGACATAGACGTTCACTGCCCGGTCCTCTTCGAGAAGGGGCTCTACCCGCATAATTTTAGCGGGAGAGAGAGCGTTGCGGATAAATTGAAGAGGATCCGTATTCCAGATAATGACATCCATCCGCTCTCCATGAAGTTCTGCGCTGATGGATTTTATCCGGGCTCCCTTGGCTCCTACGCATGCCCCCACAGGATCCACGTTGGCATCGAAGGAAAGTACCGCCACCTTGGATCGGGTTCCCGCTTCCCGGACTATTCCCTTGATTTCGATGGTTCCCTCCTGGATTTCCGGAACCTCCAGCTCCAGGAGTTTCCGAAGAAGCCCCGGATGAGTTCTGGAGACCACGATACGAGGCCCCCGGGTGGTTTTCCGTACGTCCAGAAGATAGAACTTAAGCCGGTCTCCCAAACGGTAGTTTTCTCCGGGGATACGTTCTTCCCGGGGAAGAATGGCCTCGGTCCGGTCATTCAGGCGAACAAAAACGTGATCTCCTTCAGATTTAAAGATAGTACCATTTACCAGATCTCCCACCCGGTCGGCAAATTCGTCAAAAATGATCTGGCGTTCCGCATCTTTAAGGCGCTGGATAATCACCTGCCTGGCGGTTTGGGCGGCGATGCGGCCAAACCCGCTGGGGCTGATCTCGATCCGTTTTTCCTCGGAAGGAGTGATATCTTCTTCCCCTTCGGCAGAGGGTATCTCGTAGAGCCGGATCTCTCCGTTTTCCAGGTCGAGATCCACCTGGACATTGGCATTACCATCATAATTCTTTTTATACGCGGATACCAGGGCCGCTTCCAGGCTGGAAATAATGACGGAAACGGGAAGGCCTTTTTCCTCTTCTATCTGGTGTAGCGCCCGCATAAAATCTTTTCCTAGCTGCATGAACTCCAGTCCCCTCCTCAAAAGCGGCCAGTATTAGCGTTTCCGCTTTTTTTTCTTCGATGCCCCGGATTTCTTGGGCTTATGGGCATGCTGTTTCACTTCGAACTCAAAAACAAGATGTCCCTTTTCGATATCTTCGAACGGAAGAGTTCGAGGCTCTTCCGAATCTTCCAAAACAAGAGAAAGTTCCGTTTCCTCCGCCTTCAGGAGAACACCCTCGAGGCTTCCCTTTTCCTTCAGGGAAAGGTGTACTTTTTTTCCAAGAAAACGGGAGTAGTCCCGGGGGGAGAATAGCGGACGCTCCACTCCGGGGGAGCTCACTTCGAGAAAGTACCGCCCCATCTCCGTTCCGGGATTTGCTTCGTCCATTTCGTCCATCATGAGGCTTATCTTTCGGGAGACCCTTTCGCAATCCTTTACGGTAATGCCTCCCAAAGAATCTATGTACACCCGGAGCGTAATCCGGTCGTTCTCTGTCGTCTGCTGGATTCCCACACATTCGTAACCAAGATCTTCCACGGTACGCGTAATTTCTTCCATGGGAAAGAATCCCTTCGGACGGGACGTCTGCATATCCACCCCTCCAATGAAAAAACGAAGAGTGGGGGCTCCCCCACTCTTCCCGAAAATTCCCCGTAAGCACTAAAACAAAGGGAATATATCATAAAAGGAAAAGACCTACAAGCTGTCTTCCTCAATAAACTGAGACCACCATTCCGCATCTCGAAATCCTTCAAGACCCCACACGAGAGGATCATCCAGAATCTCCACATTCACCGTGGTTCCGAGAACATCTTCTTCAAGCACAGGAAGCTCCAGGGCCCCCATCCAGACTCTTTTTCTGTACGGTTCCGTATAGCGGTATTCCCGAACACCCATGGAAATCCCTCCCTGAAGAAGCGCTTTCAAAGAATCTCGAACGCTTCGGGACGCATCTTCAATATTTCCTTCTACCATTATACTACATCTGCCAGATTCTTCACCTATTTTCAGGATTCCACCTGGTAGTTCGGAGCTTCCTTGGTGATGGTGATGTCATGAGGATGGCTCTCTTTCATGGATGCGGCAGTGACCTTTACGAAACGGCCTTTATCCTGAAGCTCCCGAATGCTGGCGGCCCCCACATATCCCATGCCGGAACGCAAGCCTCCCACAAGTTGGTAGGTTATGGCGTTCAGAGGCCCCTTGTAGGGCACCATCCCCTCAATCCCCTCGGGAACAAGCTTTTCTTCCCGAGTGCCTTCCTGGAAGTAGCGGTCTTTACTGCACCCGTCCTTCATGGCCCCCAGAGAACCCATACCCCGATAGCTCTTGAAGGAGCGTCCTCGATAGATGACCACCTCTCCGGGGCTCTCGTCGGTTCCCGCAAAGAGAGAACCGATCATAACCACGTCCGCTCCTGCGGCAAGGGCCTTCACCATGTCTCCGGAAAAGCGGATGCCCCCATCCGCCACTACGGTGCGTCCTTTTGCATGAGCCGCCCGGGCAGCATACAGTACCGCCGCCACCTGAGGAACCCCGATGCCCGCCACTATTCGAGTGGTGCATATGGAGCCCGGCCCCACTCCGACCTTGACGGCATCCGCCCCCGCATCGATGAGAGCCTCCGCAGCTTCTCCCGTAGCCACGTTTCCCGCCATAATCTGAACGTCCCGATGGCGCATCCGGATCTCCCGAACCTTGTCGAGTACCGAACGGGCATGCCCGTGGGCAGTATCGATCACCAGAAGATCCACTCCGGATTGGACCAAAAGGTCCGCCCTTTCCAGAGAATCCCGCCCCACCCCGATGGCCGCCCCGGCCCGAAGACGCCCATGGTCGTCCTTGCAGGCGTTGGGGAAATCCTTGGCTTTCTGGATATCCTTAATGGTAATGAGTCCCTTGAGACGTCCTTCCTTATCTACGATGGGCAGCTTCTCCACCTTGTATTTCATGAGAATGGCTTTGGCATCCTCCAGGGTGGTTCCCTCGGAGGCGGTTATCAGGGCCTCCTTGGTCATGACTCCCGAAATGGGCTGTTCGTAATCCGTCACAAAGCGCAGATCCCGATTCGTGATAATTCCCACGAGGCGCATCTGCCGATCCACGATGGGAACTCCGGAAATATGGTAGTGCTCCATGAGATCCACCGCTTCCCGGACTTGATTTTCGGGAGCGAGGTAGAAGGGATCCACGATAACTCCGGATTCCGAACGCTTCACCTTGTCCACCTCTCCAGCCTGCCTCTCGGGGGACATGTTCCGATGGATAATTCCGAGCCCTCCCTCTCGGGCGATGCCAATGGCAAGACGGCTTTCGGTAACCGTATCCATGGCGGAGCTGCAGAGAGGAATGCGAAGAGCAATTTCCGGGGTAATGTTGCAGCATACGTCCACATCCGCAGGAACGACTTCGCTATACCCTGGCACCAGAAGCACATCGTCAAACGTAAAACCTTCGTAGGACACAAATTTTTCGAACATTGTCAAAGCCTCACTTTTTCGCTTGCAAGGGTTGCCGGAAACCCTCTCCTCTCCTTGCGGAACAGACCTTTTCCTCTTTGTTTCCCCATGCGAAGTTACGATAAAAGCCCCTCATCATGGAAGAATTGAAAGGGGCTGTGTAAACGTTCAAACGCATACCTTCAAACTATGCCGCTTCGAAACCGGACCTCCCGCGGAAATCCGGAGAAACTCTCCGTACAAGATTCCCTAGGACCGTCTTCTCTCCAGAGTTGCCAGGGCATAGCACTCCATGCATTCTCCCCGTCCCACACTCCCGCAGGCTTCTCCGGACTTCATCTTGAGATTGCAGCGATGCTCCTCCTCGGGAAAGAGCGCCTCTCCCAGGGTAGATAAAATTTCCTTCCGGTAGGAATTCAGACGAGGATACTGCGCATGAAGCGTTATGTCTACCCAGGAAATATCCCATCTTTCCTCTTGTACAAGCCGAAGCACCTTCTTCAGAAGAAGAAGGCTTTGAATGTTCCTGTACTCTTCTTCCGAGGCGGGAAAAAGGTTCCCCAGATCGGGAAGTCCCGCAGCTCCCAGGAGAGCGTCGCATACCGCATGGGTGATAAGGTCCGCATCGGAATGCCCTCCAAGCCCCAGGGAGGAAGGAATGCACACTCCTCCGAGAACGAGCGGCCTTCCCGGAACAAGGGGGTGCACATCAAATCCGTGTCCCGTTCGCATTTCCTTACAGCCCTCCAGAAGTGCCCGAGCCAACTCCATTTCCTCGGGATAGGTGATTTTGAAATTACGGGAATCTCCCTCAAGAAAGCGGAGTTCCTTTCCTTCGCTCTGCCAAAGTTCTCCCTCGTCGAAACGGGGCGAGGCCCTTTCGAGAAGCGTCAGGAGTTCCTTTCGGGGAAAGCCCTGGGGGGTTTGGGTACGCCGGAGAAACGTGCGATCCACGCAGGACCGCACCAGGTTTTCCTCAGAACACACTTCCTTGAGGGCCTCCGTACAGGGAAGAAGAGGAATCACTCCCACGGGCTCCGGTGACGAAGCCACCTCTTCCATAATGCGAAGGCAGAGATCTTGCGAAAGAAAGGGCCGAGCTCCATCGTGAACGAGCACGTAATCTCCCCGGGCGGCTTGCACCCCTCGGCGCACCGAATCGGTTCTCTCCGCCCCTCCGGAGATCACGACACACTCCAAAGAAATGGTTTTCAGGATCGTTTCTACGTCCTTCACGCTTTCTTCAGGAACCACCAGCACGAGTTCGTGTATTTTTTTGGCTCTCCAGAGCCCGGCAGCCGCCTCCAGACTCCAGAACCAGAGAGGTTTTCCTCCGAGAAGGCGAAATTGCTTGGGTTCTCCACCCATGCGGCGGCCCCGGCCGCCCGCTACAAGGACAAAGCTCCAGGAATCGCTATTCCTCATGACGAAGTCGGCCAAAAATCATTCTTCCTGCAGAGGTTTGAAGCATGGAAGTCACCACCACGTCTACCCGCTTGTTGACATACTGGGCACCATCCTCCACCACGATCATGGTTCCGTCGTCGAGGTACCCCACTCCCTGGTGGCTCTCCTTTCCCTCCCTGATAACATCCACCGCCACGGTCTCTCCGGGAAGAAGCATGGGCTTCAGAGCATTGGCGAGATCGTTCACGTTGAGTACCGTAATACCCTGAATCTGAGCTATTTTGTTAAGGTTGTAGTCGGTGGTGATAATTTTGCCGTCAATCTCCTTGGCCAAAAGCACAAGGCCCAGATCCACCGATTCCGCCTCAAGATCTGTCAGGGTGGTCTCCAACATCTCCACCTGAAAATTAGGGATTTTCTGAAGTTCGTTGATCACGTCCAACCCCTTGCGTCCTCGCCCCCGTCGCACGGGATCGGCAGAATCCGCCACTCCCTGAAGTTCTACGAGGATAAAGCGGGGAAGAAGCACCACCCCGTCGAGAAAGCCCGCCCGGGCAATATCGAGAATACGCCCGTCAATGATGACGCTGGTGTCCAGAATTTTTATTACCGGAAGATCCTGAGGAGAGAAATGATCCCGGGGCGGACGGGAAAGGTATTCCCCGTTACGCTTGATTTTGCGGGGAAGTTTGCCCTTCCAGAATCCTCCCACGGAGCTCACCATAGAGAGAAAATCCTCCCGACGTTTGAAGAAAACCCAGGTAAAAAGGTACCCCAGGGTGATATTCAGAAGAACCGCCACGTAGGTTCCCACAGCGGGGAAGTCCGTGAAGGGAAGAGCGAGAAGGTTTGCCACAATAAGTCCAATAACAAGCCCTACAATACCTACGGAAATATCAAGCCAACTCACGGTTTGCAAATATTTTTCAAAAACAAGTCCTCCTCGGGACAAACTTCTGATAAAGATAGGAGTAAGAAACATGCCCACAGCAGCGAAAAAAAGAATAAAAACCCCCGTCAGCCCCAGGGAGAAAAGCAGCGTTTTCGCAGGCCACCAACCGAGATCCTGGATATAGTTCGAAATCTGCCATCCCGCAAGACCGCCGAGAAATACCATGGTAATTTTCAGCCCTCGGGAAAGCATATGGCCCAATCCTTGATCATCCACGTATATTCACCTCCATTCATAGGGGAAAATTTAGGCTTTTACACCTCTTCCCCGATTATTTCGGCACAGAAACCAGGTTTTGTTCACCATGTCCGCTACAATAAAAAGGTAACTCTCTCCGATGTAAAAAGTTTTTCCAGGCTGTCATTTTAAGCTAAGAATTCTCCATCTCCAAATCCCGCCGGGATTCCAAGGCGGCATGGAGCGTCACCCGATCCGCATAGCCTATGGCGCCTCCCACGGGAAGGCCGTAGGAAAGCCGGCTTATTCTACAATGACATTCGTGAAATCGCAGATATTCACATACCCGATAACTCGTCAGTTCTCCTTCAACTCTCGGGTTGGTAGCCAGTATCACCTCCTTTATTTGATTCTCTTCCTTAAGGCGGTTTTTGAGCTTTTCCAAGGAGCCTTCGGGGATACTCCGATCCTCCAGAGGAGATTCGTATCCCCCCAGAACGTAATATACTCCCCGGTATGCTCCGGATTCCTCGATACAGAGCATGTCCTCCGCAGATTCCACTACGCAAAGAGAAGACATTTCCCGAAAGGGATCCATGCATACCGGGCATAAATCTCCCTCCGCCAGCCCGTTACAACGTTTACAAAAGCGAAGATCCCTCCGGAGGGCCACAAGCACTTCCGCAAGGCTTCGGGAAAAGGCCTCGGGCTGCTGGAGAAGGTAAAAAGCCATGCGGCGACCGCTTTTTTCTCCTATTCCGGGAAATTGCGAAAAAAGCTGTATTGCCCGCTCGATGAGAGAAGGAACCGCCAAAGTGCTCTTCCTAGAAAAGTCCCGGGATATTCATACCCCCGGTAATCTGGGCCATCTTCCGCTCCGAAAGCTCCCGGCTCTTTCTCATGGCCTCTCCGATGGCGGCCAAGACGAGATCTTCCAGCATTTCCACATCCTGGGGATCGACCACTTCCGGAGAGATGGAGATTCCCGTCACCTCTCCCTGGCCGTTGGCCTTGGCAGTAACCATACCGCCTCCCGAGGAACCCTCCACAACCTCCGAAGCAAGTTCTTCTTGCATTTTCGCCATTTGAGCCTGCATTCTCTGAGCCTGTTTAAGCATTTTGTCCATTTTCATCGGTTTTTCAACACTCCTCGGCATATACATAAAAATAGCGACATTCACTCTCTCGGAAACGAGACATCTTTCAGATCGATCCCGTCTCACAGCGCATCCTCAGTGATGATACGGATGTCCCGAAGCGATGGTAAAAGCTCGATAGATCTGCTCCAACAAAACCACCAGGGCCAGCTCGTGAGGAAGGGTCATGTCCGAAAGGCGCAGTATGAAATCCGCCCGGTTTCGCACGTCCGGGCTCACTCCGTAAGCTCCCCCTACCACGAAAACCACTCTTCCCCGAGCAGATCCCAGAAGAGCGGTAATTTTTTTCGAAAAACCACAACTTTTGAGAGAATTGCCTCGTTCGTCCAAGAGTACCACGCTATCCCCGGAATTTATAGAGCCAAGAATGGATTTTCCTTCCTTTTCGGAACTCTGGAAAGCATTCCCCTTGGCGGGAGAAAGGGGTTCAAACCCCAAAGAAACGTACCCTCTGAGGCGTTGCAGGTACTCTTCACAGGCTTCCCGGGCCCAGGGTTTTTTGGGTTTTCCCACCGCCAGAACCAGAAGTTTCATGATTCTCGAAGATTGCGGGATGTCGTTTTTCCCCGGGCTATCCGCTTCCGCACCTGTCGTTCCTGGCGCTCCCGTTCCTGAAGTCCATCCTGAATACGCAAAATTTCCTGATGCATGGTGGGAAGGATGTTATGTTCCAGGTTCCCCGCCTTGCGGCGTATTTTCTGAAGTTCCCGGTTCAGTATATTGAGCCGGGTCAGAATATTGATGTATTCCCAGAGAAATTCCGCCATACGGCGCATTCCTTCCATGAGATCATCCACGAAAAACGAGGAGAGAGCGGGATCATATTTTTGTCGGTGCAGGACTTGCCAAGCCTCCTCCCCCTCTGGATAAAACTGGGGAAAGGCACACCCCATGACGGCATGTTTCTCCTCCCGCACCGCCAAGGTAGGGCTGTTACTCCGGAGAAGATCCAGCGAGAAGGCGCCTTCAAAAAGCCGAAGCTGGGTATAGGAGATCTCCAAAGCCTCGCTCTCCTCCTCGAAGCGACGGCGGAGCTCTTCGAAACGACGGCGGTCCTCTTCGATGGTGCGGATGAGGGCATCCCGCTTCTTTTCGAGGAGATGCAGCCCTCGGCGCACCGATGTAGATTGTCGCTGGAGAGTCAGGAGCTGTTCCCGAGTAATCGGAAGAGGCACCCTTAATTCTCCCGTTCCTTATGCATCCGCTCCACCACATCTCGGGGGAGACGATAGATTTCCTCCTTGGGAAGTACTCCCAGCAGATCCCAGGCCACCCGCACCGTTTCTTCCAAAGAACGACGCCCTTCCTGGTGTACCAGGAGTTCCTCGAAAATTTTCCCAAACCGGAGATAGCGTTTTTCCAAGGGAGAGAGGGCATCATCTCCAATGACGATTCGCAGCTGCTCCAGCTCCCGGGCCCGGGCATAGGATGCATAGATCTGATCCGCCAGAGAACGATGTTCCGGAAAGGTTTTCTCCTTGCCTATGCCTTTATTCATGAGCCGGCTCAAACTGGGGAGGATATCCACGGGGGGGTAGATTCCCTTGCGTTGAAGAGCTCGACCGAGCACGATCTGCCCCTCGGTGATGTATCCCGTAAGATCCACCACGGGATGGGTCATGTCATCATCGGGCATGGAAACCATGGGAATTTGGGTAATACTCCCGGAGGAGTTTTTGACACATCCCGCTCGTTCGTAAAGAGTAGCCAGGTCGGAGTACATGTATCCCGGGTATCCCCGGCGTCCGGGGATTTCCTCCCGGGCCGCTCCGATTTCCCTAAGAGCCTCACAGTAGGAAAGCATATCCGTAAGAACCACCAGCACATGATATCCCAGCTGATAGGCAAAGTATTCCGCCACGGTAAGGGCCATCCTGGGTGTGAGGAGTCGCTCCGCTGCGGAATCGCTGGCGAGGTTCATGAAGAAGACCCCTTTGCTGAGAGCTCCGTTTTTACGAAAGGCCTCCAGGAAAAAGTTCGCTTCCCGCCGGGTAATGCCCATGGCGGCAAAGACCACCAGAAAGGGCTGATGCGTTCCGGGAACCCGGGAGTAGGATACGATCTGGGCAGCCAGTTCGTTGGAAGGAAGCCCCGCCCCTGTAAAAATGGGGAGTTTCTGCCCCAGCACGAGAGAGTTGGTAAGATCGATAGTAGAGATTCCCGTTTCGATAAAGGCGCTGGGGCTCCGGCGCCGCTCCGGGTTGAGAGGCTGTCCGCTTACTTCGAAATAGTCCGACGCAAAGGGAAGAGGATCTCCTCCAAGCATTTGCCCCCGGCCGTTGAGAACCTTGCCGATGAGGGATTTTCCCACGGGAACCCGTACCACATCCTGCTCCAGCCAGACGGTGGTGCGAGCTTCCGCAAGTCCCAGGGTTCCGTCGAAGACCTGGATAACCACAAGATCTTCCTGGATCTGAAGAACCTGGCCGGTGCGCTGTCCTTCGGGGGTTTCGATGGTCACGAGTTCTCCGTAGGCCACATCCTTTACGTGATCCACGAAAACCAGGGGGCCCGCAATGCCCCGGATGGAACGGTATCCTCGCCGGTAAAGGGGAGGGGTCGATTTAGCCACGGATCATCGCCTCCTTGAGAGATTCAAGATCCGAGGTAAAGTGCGCCAGCCAAACCTGAACTTCTTTTTCCAGAGAATCCTCGGGCTCCCGGCGAAGCTCCAAAAGTTCCCGGCGCAGGGAAGTTACAGGAAGGTTTTCGAAGAAAAAACCCTCGTCGAGATAGGACTTTCCCCGTTCGTAAAGTCCCTGAAAAAGCTCCAGCATCTGTCTTTGCCGAAAGAGGGAAGAATACGCATCCTGGTCATCGAAGGCATTCTGCTGAAGAAAGACCACCCGAACGAGATGGGCGATTTCAAGAATCCATTTGTCTTCCTCCCCCAAACCATCCCGCCCGAGAAGCTGTACCAGGTCCGAAAGCTCCTTTTCTTTCGCCAGGAGATCCCGGACGAACTGCACCCGACGGGCCCAGACATCTCCAAAGATTTTCACAAAATAATCATCCATTCCCTCGGCGTAGAGGGAATAGCTGGTTCTCCAGTTTATGGAAGGAAAGTGGCGCTCCTGGGCAAGCTTTTTATCCAGCGCCCAGAAAGCCCCGGCCATGCGAAGACTTGCCTGGGTAACGGGCTCGGAAAAATCTCCCCCCGCAGGAGAAACGGCGTTCACCACGGAAACCGAACCTATTCTTTCTTCTGCGGCACTTCCAAGAAGCCGGGCCTTTCCGGCGCGTTCAAAAAAGGCCGCCAGCCGGGCACCGAGATAGGCGGGATATCCCTCTTCTCCCGGCATCTCTTCGAGCCTGCCGCTGATCTCGCGGAGCGCCTCGGCCCAACGAGAGGTGGAATCCGCCATAAGAGCCACGGAATACCCCATATCCCGAAAATACTCTGCCGCAGTAATACCCACGTAGATACTCGCCTCCCGGGCCGCCACGGGCATATTAGACGTGTTGGCAATGAGCATCACCCGTTCCATGAGAGGGGTTCCATGTCGAGGATCCCGGAGTTCCGGAAATTCCTCAAGCACTTCCGTCATCTCGTTTCCCCGCTCGCCGCAGCCGATGTAGATGATCACATCCGCATCGCACCACTTGGCCAGGGACTGCTGGGTCACAGTTTTGCCCGTGCCGAATCCCCCGGGAATAATGGCGGCTCCCCCCTTAGCCATGGGAAAGAGAGCATCCAGCACTCGCTGCCCCGTAAGAAGGGGTTCGTTCAGAGGAAGCATGGCCTTCACCGGCCGGGGAGTGCGGATGTTCCAGCTCTGCTTCATTCGGAGGATCTCGCCGGATGAAAGATGCCCCAAGGAATCTCCTACCCGGTAGGATCCCTCGGAAAGGATTTCCTCCAGCTCGCCTCCCTCAAAATTCGGAGGGATCATGAGGCGATGCTCAAATAAGTGCCCCTCTCGGACAACCCCGAAGATATCTCCTTTGCGGAGAATCTGTCCCTTTTGCACCAGAGGAGTGAACTCCCAAAGCCGCTCTTCGTCCAGGCTGGGGAGACGAACTCCCCGGGGGAGAAAAAGCTCCTCCTCGGGAAACGAGTCCAGAGGTCTTCCGATACCGTCAAAGACACCTCCAAGGAGTCCCGGGCCGAGATCCATCGAAAGGAGGTTTCCGGAGTACTCCACCCCCTCTCCCGCTGAAAGGCCCGTGGTGTCCTCATAAACCTGGATATCCGCCCACTTTTCCCGAAGACGCACCACCTCCCCCATGAGGTGGAGAGATCCCACCCGAACCACTTCGAACATGCGTACCAGGGGTGAAGCCTCGGCCTGAATCACGGGCCCGGAAATCCCTAAAATTCGGGGGCTGCGTGCCTTTTCGTCCATGCGGTTCTCCTTCATCTAGGCAATGTTCCGCATGTTGGGAAAAGGAATCCACACGGGCCTCGACAGGTGCTGCACCTGCTGTCGGTAATACTGAGGCACCTGTTCAAACCATTCCGGTTCGTAGAGCACAAAGGCCACATTCTCTTTCACCAACTCCTCCCAGACTTCCCCTAAAGACCGGGGGTTTTCACAAATACAGGGAGCAAAACCCACAAGAGACCAGAGATCCACAAAAATCTTACGTCCCAATACCACTCCCGTTTTTTTCATGTTTTTAATCCTGCCTGTTTTTATCTTTTCCCGTTCAAACGAACAAAAGGCGCTGTCGAATCTTCTCCTCGGAATAGTTCAAGGCGAGCCCCGTAACGATATAGTTCAGATTATCCCACTCCGCCATCTGCCGGGCGAGATATCCCATGGCCACCTCTATTCCCAGAGGATTTCTGCGCAAAAACGAGGCCTGCCAGCGGAGAAAGCTTCTGTTGAGGGCCTGCTGGAACATGTTGGGGGTCTCCTCGTGAATTTGGCGCACCATCCCCATCCAGGGAGTTCCCCGTACCGCTTCGAGAATGGAGCGAGACTGGGCAAGATGCTCCTCCTCGATGAGCCCTCCATCGAGATAATCCGCCTGATCCGACATTTCTCCTCGAGAAAAACCGTGCTCCCTTCGGAGCCATATGCCGAGGTTCAGAAGATCCACCAGCATGCGGAGGTACGTCTCCACGAGATCCCCGTTCGAAGAAGGACAGGAGGCGAGAAGGTCGAAAAGATAGTTCTTATACTCCAGAAGATAACCCCTCTCCACTCTCCAGTACTCCAGTCCCCGAAGCAGGTTCAAAGCAGCATTTCCAAGAGCCTTTCCCAGGGGGGTGCGGATGTCGTGACTCCGTTCGGAAAGTTCCTGAAGGCTTTCGGATTTCCAGAGGAGAGAGACTACATGAGGAGGGATCATGCCGTAAATATGCCAAAGAGGCTCTCCATAGGTACGGTCACTTCCGGGAAGGAAGGAGCGCAAAAGCACCCGGGTATTGTGCAAATCTCCCCGGGCAAGAAGAATACTCACCAGATCCCGGGTCTCTCCTTCTGCGGCCCTACGCATGCGCAGCAGCTCGTTTCCCATTCCTACGGCAAGAGCCACTTCGATGCGCTGCAACACGTTACGCTCCCGTGAAACGAGTTCGTTCCGGTAGACTCCGCCGTACTTGCTCTCCAGCAAATACGCCTCCATACCCTCCAAATCCCGGCGGAGGAGAATCTCGTACTCCTCCTTTTCCAGGAAATAGGAAAGCCGGGAACGAAGAAGAGCGTTAAGATATCCGTAATTCTCGTACCGTCCGAAGAACCTGGTCAAAAAGCTCTTCCATGGTATTCCCGATCTCTTTCGCAAGCCGACTCCTCACCTTGTTCCATCGCGTAGAAAGCCGATTATCCACCACCAGAGTTTCCGTGGCTTCATCCATAAGCATGCATCCCCCCCAGGGATCTTCGTTTTCTTCAAAAAAAACGGATTTTGCCACCCGGGGATGATTTCGAATCTCTTCAGGAAAATCCGGAGAACAGGAAAGCGTTACGGAACTTTCTTCGAAGACCTCCAGGGCCTCCTCAAAAAGTCGTCGTTCCACGGCCACAAGAGCGTTCTCCTCTTTCAGAGAGACGATTTTTGAACGAATTGCCTTCCGAACCTCTTCGGCGAGCTGCTGCCCCAGAGAGTAGAGATATTCCGTAAGATCGTAGAGAAGTTTGCTCCGGATCTCCTCCTTTCGGAGGAGCAAGGCCTCTTCCTGAAGAAGGCGAATGCGGGAGATCTCACTCTCCACTTCAAGCCGCCTCTGAGCAATGGCATCTCCCAGGCGGCTCTCGATTTTTTTTGCCTCTTCCCGGTAACGGCAGGAATACTCCTCTCGGAGAGCCTCTTTAAAAGCCTCCAGAGGGACCAGCGCTTCTTTTTTCAGCTCTTCCGAGGAGGGATTCACCCCAGCACTCCTCCTAGGCAAAACGAAGAATCAGCATGATGGCCACCACGAAACCCAGAATAACCATGGTCTCCGGAATAGCCTCAAGAATGATCATGGTCCCTGCGGTTTCAGGCTTTTCTGCCACCGTCCCAGCTCCGGCACTTCCGATTTTAGCCTGGGCATAGGCTGTGGCGATGGCGGGCAATCCCACTGCAAGGGCTGCAGCGAAAGCAATTAATGCTTTTTCCACGAAGCACTCCTCCTTTTTGCAAAAGGAACATAGGGTCTTCCCTGTCCCGAATAAAACTTCCCCAAAAATTCCACGTAATGAAGCCGGGCCGCATGAAGACCCGAACCGGCAAAGGCGAGAACGATATTCAGCAGATGCAGAAGTACCGCAAGCAGAAGACCGAAGACTGAAGCTCCCAGGACATCCACAAATGTGGAGGCCACCATGGCGAGGATCGCCGAAGAGAGTCCGATGGCAGCAATTCGAACGTAGCTGAGGATGTTTCCTATGGCACTGAGGGTTTCGATCATTCCCCCCAAACCGCCGCCAAAAATTACGCAAACCAGGCCCGACACCAAAACTGCGATTCCCGCATGGGGGGGAAGAATTTCGTAAAGCCCCGCTCCCAGTAAAAGAAGCCCGATAATGATGCCGAGCATCCCCAGGCGCTCCATCCAGAGATGCCGGTTCTTATGCCGAAGTCCTTCGAAAACTCCGAGTATAAGTCCCAATCCCACATGAACCAAGCCCAGAATTATGGAGAAAACCATCACCGGAAGCACCACATGAGAGCGTTCGAGCCAGAGGGGATGCATGTTAAAGAGCCGCAGCCCCACATCACCGAAGAACTCTCCGTAGGCAAACCCCCAGAGGATGCTCCAGAAAGCGAGGTGAAAGAAGATCATTCCCACCATACGCAGGATCTCGGACTTCTTGGAGCGATAGAGAAAAAAGCCGATGCCTCCAATCAAAAGGCCATACCCCGCATCTCCCACCATACACCCCGAAAAGAGCGGAAAGAAGATACCGATCATAATGGTAGGGTCAATGCCCGTGTAGGGAGGAAGCGAAAGAAGCTTAAGAAAAAGATGGAAGGGATCGAATATTTTCGGATTTTTTAGGGATGTGGGAACCTGGAGCAGTTCTCCTCCAAGAGGTTTCCGCCACTCCACGAAAATCTGAGATCCGAAGCTTTCTCGAAGGCCATCTTCTACGGCCTTGGCCTGATCCTGGGGAATCCATCCAAAAAGGGAAAACATTTCTCCCTGGGAGAGGGCTTTGTTTTCCATTTGAAGAGCTTCCACCCGATCCTCGATAAGCATCAGCACCGCCCCAAGTTTAGGTCCCCAATTTTTTTTCGTTCTTTCGAGCTCCTCTTCGATTTCCTGCAATCTTTTGGGCACCCAATGGAGCCCCGATTCGATGGCCGCCACGGATTCATGATGTGTAAACTTCGTAAATGCCGGAGGAGGCCGCCAGGCCACTACGTTTTCTTCTTCGAAAAGCTTTTCGAGAGAACTCTGAGCAAGGGGAGGAATGCTGAAGGACACCAGCAAGTCGTCATGTCCCGTCTTCACGCTGTGATAGCGCAGAGAAACCCGCTCTTTCACGGGGGTGAATTTACGCAGCACCACCCGTACTTCCTGAAGAATTCTTCCGTAAATTCCCGCAGGAACCCACCAAAGAGAAACTCGGTTGCCCCGCTTCTGCTCTTCCTCGAAAAAAGAGGAAAAATGCGTCACATCCCGATGAGAACTGCGGAGTATTCGCAGGGTTTCCTGAAGAGATTTCTTTTCCTGCACAAGCCCCTGGAGACGCTCCCGAAAAGCTTCAAGGCTTTCTTCCAGGTCTCCTAGAACCTCTTCGTCGAAGGAGGATATCCATTGATGGGCCCACTGCAAACGTTCCTCGGAGACCTCGTCCCAGCTTCTCCACTCAAGAACCTCCACCATTCCCTGAACGGTGGCGCTTAAAAACTTCAATCTTTTGAGGTCGGAAAGAGTTTCTCCGTAATCCCGGTCCTCATCATCCGCATGAAGAACACCCATGGTATGCAGAAGATCGATAACTGCCCGCTTTCGACTTGCCACACCCCAGATAAAAAAACGAACCATCTTTTGAATCAAGACGATTCGCCCCTCTCTTCGTTCATCTGCTCTTCTCCTATCACGTGAGGCCATACCGCCCGGGTCACTTTTTGTATACGCAAAGGATCCGTGGCTTTCTCATAAAGAAGCTTTTTCACGGAAGCGCAAGAGTTGCGGAGATCCTCCTCGAAAGCCCGAACCTCCTCGAACTTTTTCTCTTCCTCCTGCCGCACGATTTCAAAGGTCTTCTGCGTCATCACGTCGAGCCTGGCTACGCCTTCTTCATACTCCCGCTCTTTTTTCGCTAGTTTCCGAACGAGATCCGCCTCAAGATTTTTACGAAACTCCTCAAGGAGAACCTCCATTCCGAAGGTCTCTCTTTCGGGGCTTTCAGGCGTTAAGTTCTGCATACGCCTCTTCTTCCTCCATCATAAACTCACAGAAGGAGGCCCGGTCGATAATGCCGAGAAAACGCCCCTCTTCCACCACGGGAAGACGCTCCACTCCTTTGCGCAACATAAGATCCGCCACGGTCATGAGGCTTGCATAGGGGTCTACCTTAGGAGGATCCGAACGCATGTAATCCTTCACCTTACAGCGTCCGAGAAGCTGAAGACGCTGCAAAAGGTCTCCCTCGGTATCATCGAGAAAGGATGTCTGGCTGAGAACTTCCAGGAAGGTAGGCACCGCAGCCTCAAGAATATCGGACTGAGCAAGATACCCCACAAGCCGCCAATCGTCATCAATCACGGGAACTCCCGGAAGCCGGTGAGAATAGAGAATTCGCACCGCATCAAGAATACGGTCCTCCGGAGACACCGCCGTAAGATCCCGAACCATAAGTTTTACAGCACTGGTATTCATTTTCCCCCACCATCCCGTCTACTTTCCCAGCCAAAACGAGAAACCAACACGTGAAGAACGAAAAGGGGCAGTTTTATCATACGCCGCCACCGCCAAGGTTCCTGGCAGAGGCGGAAGAACCATTCCATACCCACTCTGCGCATCCATCGGGGAGCTCTCTGAAGCCTTCCAGAAAGGACATCGAAGCTCCCTCCGACTCCCATACGAAGCATTCCGGGAAGCTCCTCCGCATGAGCGGCAATCCATTTTTCCTGCCGGGGAACTCCGAGGGCTACGAAGAGAATTTTAGCTCCCGAGTTCCGTATGGTCTCACAGATGAAAGAGCTCTCGAAATCATCAAAATACCCGTGATGCCATCCCGCCACAGGCAACCCGGGATAGCGTTCTCGAAGAACCTCCGTCACCTGTCGAGCTACTCCGGATTCTCCTCCCAAAAAATAAACGGGCCATTTAGCGTACGAAGCGGTGCGGCAAAGTTGTTCCATAAATTCTACGCCGGCTATCCGTTCGTGCATACGAAAACCGAGAAAACGCAAGCCCAGAACGAGCCCCATTCCATCGGGAAGAGAAAGGTCCGCATTCCGGAAAGCCCGGGCAAGCTCCACATCTTTCCGGGCCTCATACACTGAAAGAGCGTTGGGGGTGAACACGGTACACCCCAGAGGATCCCCGTTGCTGATGAGAGCCCAGGCTTTTCCCAAAGCATAGTGAAGAGAGACGTTGTTTACCGGAATTCCCCAGAGAACGGGAGAAGGTTTGCCTCGCTTCTTCTGGCTTCGCTTAAGCACTGCCCCGATATACGCCAGGCATGCGGCTATGCCGCAAAAGGCCACCACTGCCCCCTGTCCGTCCGGGCGAATCTGGAGCACCGCCGCAGAGAACCCGAGAGCTCCCGAAAGGAACGCCACCATACGCACCGAATCTGGATGATCCACTCCACGGTCCACCAGCCTTCGATACATGAAGATATCCCCTCCGGAGGCAGTGGATAAGAGGGTCCGGCTTACGAAGCTGAGCGAGGCCTCCATGATGGGAATGGCAAAAAGCGCCAGCGGAAGGAGCATAAGAGCCGAGAAAGCTATTCCCTTACTGACTCCCATGACGGAAACGCCGGCCACCAGAGTGCCCCAAAAAGCCGCCAGTGGTTCCCCGAGCCGACGGTAGAGATGCCCGTGGCGGCTCCAGAAGACTCCGAGTAAAGCGATTCCTCCGAGGCACATGGTAACCGCCCCTTGGAGGTTTTGACCAGAAAAACTGGTTATTACCGCCATGAGAAGCCATACAAAAAGAAGCAAATGCCCCGCCATGCCGGGAATACGGTCGAGGCTCACCAGAAGAAGCGGGAAAAATCCCACCCATAAGGCCGTAATGATATGGGAAACCAGGGGATGCAAAAAGAGGTACTGCCCCTCGGGCATGCCCACGAAGGCTATTTTCTCGCCCCAGAAGGCAAAGAGAAAACCCACAAGAAGATAGAGCCAGGAGAGGTTGTGCTTGCTCCGGCTGCTCACGATACCCGCCAGGCAGGCAAGAAGCGCGGTGGCCACCACCTCTCGGGCGGTTTCGCTGTTACTCCAGAGAGCCACCACAACCCAGGCGGCAAAAAGCATGATATCCCGCAGATAATCGTACTGTTCCCGGGAGATATGATTTCGTATGTATTTCTGAAACAGAAGACATGCGCCTGCGGAAAGCAGGATCACTATGCGGGATATAAAGGCAAATTCTCCTTCGAACATCACAAGGCCACCCTTTCAAACCCCTGACTGTTATTTCTCTGAGCCTTTCCCCAAGAAACCAAAACGGACCCTTTCGGGATAACTTTCCCCTGCGAAACCCGGGGAGACCCGGGGAGACACCCCTAAGTTCGATCGTATAATGCGCATTATCAAGTATAGCATGAGAAAAGGGGAAAACAAAAAGGGAATTCGCGAAAATCTTTCGGCATATCAAGGATCTATCCGGGAGGGAAAACCCTGCTATCCCGGATAGACCTCGCTGGTCCGGATTCCTCAATATGCATTCCAGAAAAAGCCCCTATCAAAGCTTCTGAAAAGGTGTTTTATTTTCCTATCCGGGTCATGCCGCCCACATAGGGAACCAGCGCCCGGGGAACGAGAATAGAACCGTCCTCTTGCTGGTAGTTTTCCATCAGGGCGATGAGACATCGCCCTACGGCAATTCCCGAGCCGTTGAGTGTATGGACGTACCGGGGCTTGCCGCCCTCGTCGGGGCGGAACCGCAGGTTCATTCTTCGTGCCTGGAAATCCTCGCAGTTGCTGCAGGAGCTGATCTCTCGATATTTCTCCTGAGAGGGAATCCAGACTTCGATGTCATAGGTCTTGGAAGAAGCAAAGCCCATGTCTCCAGTGCAAAGGCATATTCTCCGGAAGGGTATTTCCAGGCGCTTCAGAACCTCTTCCGCCGCCAGAGTAAGACTTTCCAGTTCTGCGTAGCTTTTTTCGGGACGGCAGATTTTCACCAGTTCCACCTTGTCGAACTGATGCTGCCGGAGAATTCCCCGTACGTCTCGGCCATATGTTCCCGACTCGCGGCGGAAACAGGGGGTGTAGGCAGTGAGATAGAGGGGAAGCTGTTTTTCCTCGAGAATTTCTCCGGCATAGATGTTGGTAAGGGGAACTTCCGCAGTGGGGACAAGCCAGAGATCATCCTGAGCACAGCGATAGAGATCTTCCGCAAATTTGGGAAGCTGTCCCGTCCCCTGCATGGTGGCACTGTTCACGAGAAGAGGGGGCATGATCTCTTCGAATCCGTGCTCCCGAGTGTGGAGATCCAGCATAAACTGAATAAGCCCTCGCATGAGCTGAGCGCCCTTGCCTCGAATGACCGTAAAGCGGCTTTCCGCAAGCTTGACTCCCCGCTCGAAGTCAAGGATTCCCAAAGATTCTCCGAGATCCCAGTGGGCCTGAGGATCGAAATCGAAGGTTCGGGGCTCTCCCCAATAGTGCATTACCGGGTTATTGGATTCGTCCATGCCAAGGGGAACCGTTTCGTGAGGCCGGTTCGGAATTTGAAGGAGGATGTTCTCCAGTTCTCCGTCGATGGAGGAAAGCTCTTCCTCCATCTCCTTGATGGCATCCCCGAGAAGGCGCATCTCCTCCATGAGAGCGTCCGCATTCTCTCCCCGTTTCTTGAGAAGCCCCACCTGCTTGGAGCCGTCGTTTCGCTGGGCTTTTTTCTGCTCCATGGACGTAAGAATCTCCCGGCGCTTCTCATCCAGGTCATACAGCTCTTCCACGGAGAAGGCGTTGTTCCTCCCCTGAAGCATCCGCTCCAGATCCTTTCGATTTTCCCGTATCCACCGCATATCAAGCATGGCTACACCTCCGGCACGTTCCGTACTTCACGAAGAAGATTGATCATTTCTATCACCGATAGCGCCGCATCGGCCCCCTTGTTTCCCGCCTTGCTTCCCGCCCGGAGAAGAGCCTGTTCCAAGGTATCGCAGGTGAGTACTCCGAAAGCCACGGGAATTCGCTGGTCCAAAGCAATGTGAGCAACCCCCTTGGAGACCTCCGCCGCCACATAGTCGAAGTGCGGCGTATCTCCCCGGATAACGGCTCCCAGGGCGATAATGCCATCAAATTTTCCCTGAAGAGCGAGCTCCTTCACGATAAGGGGAATTTCCCAGGCTCCAGGAACCCAGTAAACTACGATATCCTGGTGCTTCACACCGTGTCGGAGGAGGGCATCCTTGGCTCCCTCCAGAAGCTTTCCCGTAATAAGTTCGTTAAATCGCGAGAGCACCACCGCCACTCTCGCCTTCTCGCCGATAAGATGGCCTTCCACAATCCGCATACAACACACCTCCGAAAGATTGCATTCGTATTATTATACGCGAGGGATCCCGTGGATTCCCTTTATTCGTCCGTCAAATCCAACACCGCCGTTTTCCGCATTGTAACCGAAAATTCCGTCACCCTGCGACCGGAATGCGCCAAAAACGGATTTCTTCCGACCCCGTCAGAGGATATCCCGCAGATGGAGCATGTGCCCCAATCGGTTTTCCTTGGTCTCCAGATAACGCTTGTTGTAGGGGTTGCTCTCCATAATGATGGGTACTCGTTCGGTAACCTGAAGACCGTATCCCTGAAGCCCCACGATCTTCCGAGGGTTGTTCGTGAGAAGCCGCATGCTCTTGATGCCGAGATCCACCAGGATCTGGGCCCCCAGGCCGTAATCCCGGAGGTCCGCTTCGTACCCCAAAGCGAGGTTGGCCTCCACCGTGTCCATGCCCTGCTCCTGAAGCTCGTAGGCATGGAGCTTGGGAAGCAAGCCTATTCCCCGGCCTTCCTGGCGCATGTAGAGAAGCACGCCGCATCCCTCCCGGTGAATCATCTCCATGGCCATATGGAGCTGTTCACCGCAGTCGCAGCGGAGGGATCCGAAAACATCCCCGGTTAGGCACTCCGAATGCACCCGAACCAGCACGTTTTCCGCCCCCTCCACATCTCCCCGGATCAAGGCGATGTGGGGCTTATCCAGATTTTCCTCGTGGAGAGCCTGATAGGCCAGAGCCTTGAAATCGCCGTAGGCCGTGGGCATGCGCACCGTGGCCACCCGCTTCACCAGGCTATCCCGATGCATACGGTACCGGATAAGCTGTTGGATGGAGCATATTTTAATGCCGTGCGTTTGGGAAAATTCCTGAAGGTTCGGCAGCCGCGCCATGGTGCCGTCCTCGTTCATAATCTCGCAGATAACTCCGGCGGGGGCCATTCCCGCCAGGCGAGCCAGATCCACCGCCGCCTCGGTATGGCCCGCCCGCTTGAGCACGCCCCCCGGACGGGCCATGAGAGGAAACATGTGTCCAGGGGTGCGGAAATCGCCCCGTCTTGCCTCGCCTTTGGCGAGAAGCCGGGCCGTGAGAGCCCGTTCGGCGGCGGAAATTCCCGTGGTGGTTCCCTCCCGGGCGTCCACGGAAACCGTAAAGGCGGTTCCGTGAAGATCCGTATTTTCCCGGGTCATGGGCTCCAGCCCGAGCTCGGCACAACGCTGATGGCTGAGAGGCACGCAGATGAGCCCCCGGGCGTGCTTTGCCATAAAATTGATGGTTGCATCCGTGGCGCACTCCCCCGCCACGATGAGATCCCCTTCGTTCTCCCGATCCTCGTCATCCACCACGATAACCATACGACCCTTTCGGATATCCTCCAGGGCCTCTTCCACGGAGCAAAAAATACCTTCCCCCGATATCTGTTCGGTCACAGCCAATTCCTCCTCGCATTTCTTCCCCATATCAATGTATGGACGCATCGGGAAAAATCCTTTCCCCTAGTATATCCTTGATTAAAAATGTTCTCTTAAACCCATCCCGCCTTACGAAGAGCATCCCAATCCAGAGAGCTTTCGCCGTTCCCGGAAGAACGCATATCCTCCCAACGAGAGAGGTTTCCGTAAAGCCCCAGCTGGTGATAGATGTATTTGCCCAGAAGATCGGTCTCCACGTTCACTCTGGTTCCCTCCCGAAGCTCTCCCAGGGTGGTATGTTCCAGCGTGGTGGGGATGAGTCCCACGGAAAAGAAATCTTTGCCGCACTCTATGATGGTAAGGCTTACTCCGTTGAGGGTCACGGAACCCTTGGGAACAAGATAACGCATTCCTTCGGAGTCCAGGGAAATGAAAATTTTCCGGGTTTGTCCTTCCCTTGCAATGCGGATCACTCTACCCACGTAATCCACATGCCCCGCCACGATATGCCCCTCGAAACGCCCTCCCGCCACCATGGCCCGCTCCAGGTTTACCGCACTTCCCGGAGCCAGGCTCCCCAGGACGGTACGTTCCAGGGTTTCGGGCATCATATCCGCCCAGAAACGGGATCCCTCGAGGCGGGTCACGGTAAGACAGGCCCCGGAAACTGCCACGGACTGCCCAAAGGCAAGAGTCTCCGCAAATCCCGGAGCGGCGATGCCGAGAAGCGCCACATCCCGTTTCCGCTCCAAGGCCTGAACGATTCCTTTCGTTTCTATCAACCCCGTGAACATGAGGGCACTCCTTCCACAAGAAAACCGTCTTCCATGGAACGCCATTCCAGGGAAGAGAGGATTATGGCCTGATCCATGGAGTGCAGATGCAAATGCTCGGTAAACGAAAGCCCCCGGCCGAGAATTCGGGATCCGTAAAAGAGAGCCACCCGATCCACCAGATGCCGGTTTAAAAAGGAACTTCCCACCCGGGCGCCTCCTTCTACGAGCACCGATAGAAGCCCCGATTTTCCGAGCTTCTGAAGGAGAACCTCGAAATCCAACTCCCCCGGAACAATTTCGGGAAGCTCCATAAATTCTACGGAAAGGGGAAAGAGCTCCTTTCGGCGATTCCGCTCTTCAGAATTTTCCGGAATCCCCGAGGCCACTATCACCCGGGAGGCGGCAAAAATCGCGCTCTCCGGAGAAAGAGAAAGCCGGGGATCCACCACCACGGGCACCGGAGAGATTCCCGCCACGGAACGGACTGTCAGCTTCGGATTATCGCAGCGCACCGTGCCGGCCCCTACGAGAATGGCATCGTGCTCTCCCCGCAGAAGATGCGCCATCTCCCGGGCCCGGCTTCCGGTAATCCATTTGCTGGTACCGTCCGAAAGGGCTATGGCGCCATCCAGAGAGAGCGCTCCTTTCAGGCATACCCAGGAACGTCCCCGGAGATGCCAGGAAAAAAAACCCCGGTTCATCTCGCGGCACTCCTCTTCGAGAATCCCCGAAATGACGGGAATTCCCGCCTCTTCAAGAATCTTTACGCCCCCTCCCGCCACCTTCGGATTGGGATCCCGAGATCCTATCACCACCCGGGCGATTCCCTCCCGAACGAGCCGAGGCGCACAGGGGGGGGTTTTACCGTAATGAGAGCAGGGCTCCAGAGTTACGTAGGCAGTGCTTCCCCGGACATTGGCCGTCGCCCTTTCGAGAGCTTCCACCTCCGCATGGGGGCCTCCGTACCGGCGGTGATATCCCATCCCCACAACCCGGGAATCCTTCACCAGCACGCACCCCACCAGGGGATTCGGGCTGGTGCGCCCCGTCCCCCGCCGAGCCAGGCTGAGAGCCATGTGCATATAGTATATATCCTGTCGCCGTTCCTCTCGACTCATGCGTCCTCTCCGTGCAATCCCTGATAAATTTTCTTCGCCAGCACCGCCCCCACTCCGGGAGCCAGGGCAATCTCTTCTTCCGAAAGAGTGCTCATCTTTCGGAGACCTCCAAAATGCCCCAGGATCTGGGCGGCCCGGGTTTTGCCAATCCCCGGAATTTCTTCCAGAGAGGAGCGGCGCAGCCCCCGATGATACTGTTTTGAATAGCTTCCCACGGCAAAACGGTGAGCCTCGTCCCGAACATACTGGAGCAGCCGGACATATCTCTTCTCCCGGGGAAGCACCAGAGGGGCTTTTCCGGAGGAGAAGTAGAGAGTCTCCTCCCGCTTCGCCAAAGATACGGCCTGAAGAGAGGCAAGTCCGAGTTGGTCCAGCACTTCCCGGACAAAGGCAAGCTGCACCGGTCCCCCGTCCACCAGCACAAGCTGGGGCAAGGGTTCCTGTCCTGCAAGAACCTTGGAATAGCGCCGCTCCACGGTCTCCCGGAGGGACCGAAAGTCATCCACTCCCTCCACGGAACGGATGGAAAAACGGCGGTAAAGCGAGGGGTTCGGAATACCCTGTTCGAAAACCACCGCCACTCCCACCGTATGGGTTCCTCCTCCGTGAGAAATGTCGAATCCGTCAATTCTCCAAGGCAGGGTAGGCAAACCTAAAACCTCCTGAAGCTCCAAAAGAGTTTCCCACATATCCCCCCCGAGATCTTCTCCGAGCACTCCCACGGAGCGATGCCGGGTATACCGCCAGATGGCCCGGATGGTGTCCCGAAGCTCCGCGGCTTCTTCGAAGTTGAGATTTTTCGCGGCCTCTTCCATCTGAGCCCGGAGCTTTTCCACCAGCTCTTTAGTCTGCCCGTGAAGCAGAAGCACCACGTGGGCCAGCATGCGATTGTACTCCCCGGCAGAAATTTTTTCCGCACAGGGAGCGGTGCACTTTCCCACATGGTACTTGATACAGGGCCGGTTCTCCCGGGAAGGGGTAATCTTTCCCGCACAGCTCCGCAAAGGGAAAAAGCGCTCCACCAGATGCAACAGGGAGCGCACCTCGCTTACCCGGGTAAAGGGGCCTATGTATTGGGCTCCGTCCTCGGCTCGATGCCGGGTGATGACAATCCGAGGAAAGGGTTCCGCAGGAATTTTGATGTAGGGATAGCGCTCTCCCATCTTGAGCTCCACGTTGAACTTGGGCTGATATTTCTTAATCAGCCGAGCCTCCACGATAAGCGCTTCCATTTCGGATTCCGTACGGATGACGGATATGTCCCTCACGGATTCCGCAAGCTTTCGAAGCCTCGGGGAGGCATAGTTGGTGCGAAAGTAGGAGGCCACCCGTTTTTTCAGGGATTTGGCCTTTCCCACGTAGAGCACTGCACCCTCCTGGTCGTGCATTATATAAACCCCCGGGCGCCCCGGGAAACCCCGTATCTTGGAACGCATTTTTTCGAAATCCATGATACACTCCTTTTCAAGAGCCCACATAACCAAGAATAATACCACGTCCGGGGTCTATACAGTATTTTTCGGAGGTGTTTTTCATGCCCTTTGCAGTCTATAACGATCTTTCTCAAAAAAAGGAACCCTTTGTTCCCGTAAACCCTCCCAAGGTGGGAATTTACGTCTGCGGCCCCACGGTCTACGATTTTTTCCACATCGGCAACTCCCGGCCCTTTATCGTCTTCGACGTACTCCGGCGCTATCTTCGGAGCCAAGGCTACCAGGTAACCTACGTACAGAACTTTACGGATATCGACGATAAAATGATCAACCGGGCGGGAGAGATGGGCATTTCCGTGGCGGAGCTGGCGGAGCGTTACATAGGGGAGTACTTTGCCGATGCGGACGCCTTGGGAATAGAGCGAGCGAACGTACATCCCCGGGCCACGGAACACATGGCGGAGATTATCGACGCCATCACGAAAATCATCGAAAAAGGACACGCCTACGAGCTTGACGGAGATGTCTATTTTGATGTGCGCAGCTTCGAACCCTACGGGAAGCTCACCCGCCAGGATCTCGAAGAGCTTCTTTCGGGAGCCCGGGTAGACGTGAACTCCCGGAAAAAACACCCCCTGGACTTCGCTCTCTGGAAAGCGGAGAAACCCGGAGAACCCTCCTGGGAGAGCCCCTGGGGAAGAGGCCGCCCGGGGTGGCATATCGAATGCAGCGCCATGGCTGCCAAGTACCTGGGAGATACCGTGGATATTCACGGAGGGGGCAGCGACCTCATCTTCCCGCACCACGAAAACGAAATTGCCCAGGCGGAAGCCGCCACGGGAAAAACCTTCGTCAAATACTGGATGCATAACGGGTATCTTCTCATGGATCACGAAAAAATGTCCAAATCCCTGGGGAATTTCCGCACCCTTCGAGAGGTACGGCAGCAGTACTCTCCCCTGGCAATCCGGCACTTCATGCTGAGCGCTCACTACCGCTCCCCCATCAACTTCTCCGCCTCGGGGCTGGAGCAATCCGCCAGCGGAACCGAACGCCTGCGAAGCTGCTACCGGAGCCTTCGGGAAGCCCCGGTAAAGGACAATCTTCATGGTGCGCCTCTCCTGGAAGAAACCCTGCAAAAGGCCCGGGAACGCTTCTGCAGCGACATGGACGACGATCTCAATACCGCGGGAGCTCTGGGAGCGATTTTCGAAGCGGTGAAGGGTATCAATACCGCCCTGCACGAAGAGGGAGCTCTTTCGCAGAAAAACAAGCAGGAAGCCCTGGACTTTTTCCGCATGGCAGATGAAGTTCTGGGAGTTCTCGATATTCCGGGAATTGAGCAGGAAGCTGCGCCGGATGCTGAAGGAGCCCGCATAGAAAAATTTATCGAAGAGCGAAACCAGGCCCGAAAAAACAAAGACTTCTCCCGGGCGGACGAAATTCGGGATATGCTCCTGGAGGAGGGAATCGTCCTCAAGGACTCCCCGGATGGCACGAAATGGCACCGCAAAATCTAAAAAAATCAATAGTTTTTCAGAAAGGAAACAGTATCGGTGATTATTGTACAAGAAGGAATTTCAGCGCTTGAAAAGGTTCGGGCCTGCCTGGCCCAAGGAGTATCCTGCGTGCTCTGTACGGTGGTGGAAAGCTCCGGCTCTACGCCTACGGATCCGGGATCAAAAATGGTGGTACTCCCGGATGGAAGCATCACAGGAACCGTGGGAGGAGGCATAGGGGAATACCGGATTCTTCAGAAGGCCCGGGAGCTTCTTTCCGAGGGCCCCAAAACGCTCCTGATGGACATAAACCTGAACAGCCAGGAAGCCGCCGAGGACGGAGCCGTTTGCGGGGGGAGCATGAAGGTCTTTCTGGAGCGCATAATTCCTACTCCCGAGGTGGTGATCTTCGGAGGAGGGCACGTGGGAAAGGCCATTCTCAAAACCGTCTGCTTTCTCGGATGGCGGGGCATTCTCTGGGACGACAGGGAGGAGTTCGCCGCCCTTCCCGAACAGTGCATCTCCCAGGCCACAAGCCTCTGTTGCCCTCTGGAAGACGTATTTTCCCAGGGGCTCATGCTTCATGAAAACAGCTTTATTCTCATCGCCACTCGGGGGCACGCCCTGGATGCCGAGGTGGTAAAGCTTCTGGAAAAAAGCTCCTGCAGATATTACGGCATGATAGGATCCCGGAACAAAATCCGTTCGGTCCGGGAACGGCTCCTCGAAGAGGGAATCTCCCGGGAATACCTGGACAGGATCCATCAGCCCGTGGGAGTTCCCATCAACGCGCAAACTCCCGAAGAGATCGCCCTTTCCATTACGGCGGAAATGGTAGGGCTTCTTCGGGGAGCTCCCCTGGAGCAGCTTCGAGAAAACTGGGGCTCCCAGGCGGTCACCCCGAAACAGAAAACGCTCTCGGGGGCCTAGTGGATGATTCAGGTACGAGATCTTACCCTCCGCTTCGGAGAGCGGCTTCTCTTCGACTCCATTTCCATGCTTTTCCCCGATGCGTCCCGTGCGGGACTGGTGGGTAAGAACGGAGCGGGAAAAACCACCTTTCTTCGAGTTCTGGCCCGTCAGATGGAGCCCGATGAAGGCACCGTGGAAATTCCCCAGAGACAGAGCCTGGGATATCTCCCCCAGGACGTGGCGGAACTGGGAACCGAAAAAGTTCTTCATTATCTTAAATCCCGGTCGGGAATCCTGGAGATGGAAGAACAGCTTCAATCTCTCGAAGAATCCATCAGCATCGCCTCGGAGGACAGCCTGCGCCAGGGACTCCTGAAAAGCTACGAACATCTCCGGGCCCGGTACGATGCCAAGGGGGGCTACACCTTCCGCCCCCGGGCGGAGAAGATTCTCCGGGGACTCGGATTTCCCGAGGATGCCTCGGAGCGATCATGCACCACCTTCTCCGGGGGGTGGAAAATGCGTATCGCCCTCACCTCTCTCCTCCTCCAGGAGCCGGATATTCTGCTTCTGGACGAACCCACCAACCATCTCGACACGGAGAGCATGGAGTGGCTCGAGAGCTATCTCAAGGATTACCGGGGAACCTTTATCGCAGTCTCCCATGACCGGCGCTTTCTGGACAAGATGACCACCCGTACTCTGGAGATCGCCCGGGGACAGCTTCGGGAATACAAGGGAAACTACTCCTACTACCTGGAGCAGAAGGAAGAGGATAAACGGCTCTTCGAAAAGCGGGCCAAACAGCAGCAGGCCCTGCGGAAACAGACCGAAGATTTCATCGAACGCTTTCGCTACAAGGCCTCCAAGGCCTCCCAGGTGCAAAGCCGCATCAAGATGCTGGAGCGGGAAGATATCCTTATGGGAGAAACCGAAGGGGCTTCGGTGCACTTCTCCTTTCCCGAATGCCCCCGAAGCGGCCACGAAGTTCTCTCGGTCCAGGATGTCAACAAATACTACGGCACCAAGAAGGTTTTCGAAAACCTCTCCTTCTCCGTAGCCCGGGGAGAGCGGGTTGCCCTGGTAGGGGTGAACGGAGCGGGAAAATCCACCCTTTGCCGCCTTCTGAGCCGCAAGGAGGGCCCCTCTTCCGGGAGCATTTCCTTCGGTCACAAGGTGCTCTGCGGCTTCTTTTCCCAGGAGAGCATCGACAATCTGCACTACCAAAACACCGTCTGGCAGGAGGTACTCGCCGAGGGAGACTACTTCTCTCCCCAGTACAAGAGGAATCTGTTGGGAGCCTTTCTCTTTTCGGGGGAGGATATCGAGAAACCCGTCTCGGTACTTTCGGGAGGGGAAAAGACCCGGCTCGCCCTTCTGAAAATGCTCCTTCGGGAGACGAACCTTCTCATTCTCGACGAACCCACGAACCATCTGGACATGCAAACCAAAGAACTCTTTCAGAAGGCCCTCCTGGCCTACTCCGGAACTCTGATAATCGTCTCTCACGACCGCTACTTTCTGGACACTCTGGTGGAACGGGTAGTGGAACTCTACCAGGGCAGGGGAAGGGAGTATCTTGGGAACTACTCCTACTTCATCGAGAAACGGGAGGCCCTCTTGGAAGAACAAAAAGAAGAGGCCCAAGAACGGCCCTCGGGAGAGACCCCGGAAGACCTTCTCTCCTCATCGGGATATAAAAGCCGGGAACAGAAGCGCCGGGAGGCGGAACTGAGGCAGATCCTCTCGGAAAAACGGCGCACCGTCACGGCCCATCTGGCTCCCCTGGAGAAGGAAATCGAAGGCCTGGAAACCCGCAAAGCCGCCCTGGAAGAGGCCCTCTGCTCTCCCGGGGTGCTGGAGGATCCGGAAAAACGCACCGCTCATCTCAAGGAGCACGGAGAAATCGAACAGCTTCTTCCCCAGAAGCTCGAAGAGTGGGAAGATCTCATGGAAAAGCTGCATGCCATCGAGGAGGAATTCGCTCTTTCGTAGGAAACTCCTTCTCACCAGTCCCGTATCTTTCTGAAAAACCAATGCAGGAGGGCATAAAGGATCCCTCCTGCATTGGCATGTAATTAAAAAACAGGAACGACTCTCCTCTTGCCTCCAATTTCCTTTTCCTAAACTGCAGAAACCCCTATTCGAATTTTTTATGCTCCAAAAAAGCTTTTCTCCTTAATCCCTGCACTACAGGATCTTTCGCTTTTCAAAAAACCCAAACTAGAACATAGCGGCTCTTTGCTGTAAAATTTTGATTGACCTTATATTGACTCCCGAGAAATAGGAATTACGGCCTTACTCCTTCCACTTTTTTGAAAAATGCAAGGTAAAAGTTCATGTTGCTTTGACTAGACGGAATAACAAGCTTTCGTTACGAAAAATAATGTTTTACAAACGTGACAGCATTATTTTCTGGCCCTGAACAGGAACGCTATAAACCGTACCTATTTTTCTAATTTCTAAACGGAAAAATCCAAGGGGCAACCCCTTGATATTTTTCACACTAAAAAGTTTGCTTTTAGTGTTATTTCGTGAAAAGGAACCTTTCGAGGCAAAAGAATAGGGAGGAAAGCACGTGGGAGATCCTTACGATTTTGAGAAACTCGTATACATGTATATGCAAACTCAAGGCTGGGAAGCCCGTATCATGCCCAAAAATAACGAAGGCTACGATGTTTTTGCCGAAAAAAAGGGCGTACGAGCGGCAATCCAGGTAAAAGACTACAAGAAAGCAATATCCATAAAGCCCATCGAGAAATTCATAGAATTCATGGAAAGGCATCATAAGGAATTCAACAGGGGATTCTTCATTTCCTCGGAAAAAGGTTTTTCCGCCCTCGCAAAAGCTTATGCCAACGAAACAACATCCATTAATCTTACCCTTGGAACCTACGACAAAGAAAAAAATACCATGATATGGAGCCCCGTCAACAAAGACATGCCCCGAAAATATGTCGGCGTCTGGACCTGTAAAGGCGGAACTGGGAAAACTACGGTGGCCGCTCACCTTGCGGGAGCCTTCGCCCTCTCCGGATATGATGCTCTGCTTCTCGACCTGGATCGTCAAAGAAATCTCTCGAAAATGCTCGGGAAAGGCGTAGAAATCAAGAACAAGAAGGATGAGACTACGGGAAAAATAACCGTGGTAGATTACGACGATTGGGACGAAACAAAGTACAAGGAAAAGCTTATCGTCTGCGATTGCAGCCCGGACACGAAATCCAACCCGAAAGAAATGATACGGAGATTCGACTACTGTGTTATCCCTATCCTCCTTACTCCCCTTGGCATCAACAAAAACGGTATCGTAGTCAATGAAACGTGCGCCACCATCCGCGCCGAAAACAAACATGCTGAAATTTTCGTTATTGTCAACAACCTAATGACCAAAAGCGGTTCCCGGGAAAAGAAACTGAACGAATTCCTGAGAATGAAAATAGGCCCCAGCATACATTTCACCGAACATTGCCACAACATCGATCCCTTCCGGAACCTGTCAAGCGAGATGT
>NPIF01000324.1_pt1 | contig 96715 bp, 85 predicted proteins | sample 8637461 | NCBI WGS metagenome assembly NPIF01 (sample SAMN07420641, study PRJNA396082) | bioreactor metagenome | isolation source: sample BR12 brine-fed electro-methanogenic bioreactor BR | place: Japan: Kochi | collected 2016-12-09 | reverse complement strand
GGTGTATGATTTTTACATTGACATGCGCTGCTTCGGCAAAGGGTATGAAGAGTTCTACAACCGGTGCCAGCAGGAAGGCACCATTTTCATCCGGGGCAAGGTGGCCCAGATCACGCACCGGCCCGGGACGGACGGGGAACCGGAGAAACTGGTGGCCGTGGCCGAAGACACCCTCATGGGAGAGGTGATCGAGGTGCCTGTGGACATGGTGGTCCTGTGCACGGCCATCCAGGCCAGAAAAGACGCGGCAGAAATCGGCCGGGTCCTGGGGCTCAACCAGGGGGCGGACGGGTTTTTCCTGGAGGAACATCCCAAGCTGGGGCCCGTGAACACGGCCACGGAAGGGGTGTTTCTGAGCGGGTGCTGCCAGAAACCCATGGACATCCCCGATACCGTATCCCAGGCATCCGGGGCCGCAGCCAAATCCCTGTCCCTGGCGGCCAGGGGCCAGGTGGAGATCTCCCCCACCGTGGCCTGCATCGATCCGGATATCTGTGCCGGGTGCCGTCTGTGCCTGGTGCTGTGCCCCTATGGGGCCATTGAATTTGATGAAGCCCGGCAGGTGTCCGTGGTCAATGAAGCGGTGTGCAAAGGGTGCGGCTCCTGTTCCGGGGCCTGTCCCAGCGGTGCGGCCGTGAGCCGCCATTTTACCCGGAAACAGATGTTTGCCGAAATCAGCGGTGTGCTGGCGGAATTGTGACACGGCCGGTATTCCTGTCAATGACTGTTAGGATTATAGGAAAGTTTTAAGTGTTAAGTTTTAAGTAAACAACTGGCTGCTTGTACTTTCGTTGTTTGTTGTGCCCGTGATCAGGGCATGGCTTTTATTGGACTGTTTGTCTATTTCATCAGGAGGACTCCATGACTCAGACCGAGACGGCACCAGCGCAAGCCACCTCCCCTGAACCTTCCGCCCTGACCGGGGAGGCGTTCGAACCTGTGCTCATTGCATTTGTGTGCAACTGGTGCACCTATACGGCTGCGGATCTGGCCGGCACCTCCCGCCTGACCTATCCGGACAATGTCCGGCTGGTGCGGGTCATGTGCACCGGTATGGTGGATCCCCAGTACGTGATCAAGGCGTTTCTGGAAGGGGCCGATGCCGTGCTGGTGTCCGGGTGCCACCCCGGAGACTGCCACTATATAAACGGCAACTACAAGGCCAGGCGCCGGATCACGCTGCTCAAACAGATTCTGCCCCGGTTCGGTATCGATGCGGAACGGCTTCGGCTCACCTGGATCGGGGCCAGTGACGGGATCGAGTTCGCCCGGACCATGACAAGGTTTGTGGAAGATATCAGGGAAATGGGGCCGTGTCAGGCCCGGATTCATCCGGTTGTCTGAATCCGGGGAACCGATTGTTAAACACCTCAGGAGAGCGTATGATTGCAGCCATTCAAACCAGAGACCAGTCCATCACCCGGGCCCTTCAGAATTTTTTTGCCGATATGCTCAAAACCGGGGCCGTGGATGCGGTGCTGGTGCCGTCCCGGATTTCCGGATCCCCTTATGTCAAACCCTGCCTGATCACGTCCCCGGATCAGGTGGACCAGACCGTCCCCCTGGGGCCGGGGTTCTTTGTCAATGCCGGTCCCATGGTGTCCCGGCTGACCCGGACCAAATCGGGTGCCGTCATCGGGGTATGGCTTCGACCCTGCGAGGTCCGGGCTTTTGTGGAGCTGACCAAGCTCCGGCAGGGCGCCAGGGAAGAGGTGGTCATCCTGAGCATGGACTGCCCCATGGCCCTGTCCCGCAAAGACTATGACGACTGGGCCGCCCATGGGGAAGAGGGGCTCGGGGATGCGGACAAATGGATTCACACCGTGTACCGGAAACCCGGGACCCGGGTGGATGCGTGGTCCGTGGCCCGGGCCTGTCAGGTGTGCGAAACCCCACACCCCCTGAACACGGATGTGTCTGTGCTGCTTCTGGGCGCAGATCTGGACCGGGAGATCCCGGTGCGGGCCGATACGGAAAAAGGCGAAAAACTTTTATCAGCAATGGACTTGCCCGGCGGGCGGGAACCGGAACAGCGCAAATCCCTGCTGGCGGACCAGACATTGGACCGCACGGCCGCATTCCAGGCCATGGACGAAGACATGCTCACCCAAACCGGCAGCATCGATTCCCTGAACCGGTTTTTCAGCGCCTGCGTCAACTGCCATAACTGCCGGAGCGTGTGCCCGGTCTGCTACTGCAAGGAGTGCGTGTTCAACACGGATGCCGTGGCCTACGCCCCGGCCCAGTACCTTTCCTGGGCCGATAAATGGGGCCGGCTGCCCATGCCCAACGACACCGTGTTTTTTCACCTGACCCGCCTGGCCCACATCGGGTGCACCTGTGTGGGGTGCGGCCAGTGCACCCTGGCCTGCCCCAGCCGGATTCCGGTGGCCGACCTGTTCATCAGTGTGTCCAGAAACGCCCGGAAACCCTTTGATTACGTGCCGGGCAGAGATGACGCGGAACCATTGCCCCTGTCCGTGTTTCAGGAATCGGAATTTACCGACATCGTGGGGATGGGGAACAAGGAGGGCACATGACAGAGCCAATCGGCAGAACCCTGGTGATCGGCGCCGGGATTTCAGGGATCCGGGCCTCCCTGGATCTGGCCCAGGCAGGCTATCAGGTCCTGCTGCTGGAACACTCGGACCGGGTGGGGGGGCTGTTGACCCAGCTGGACACCCAGTTCCCCACCTCCACCTGCGGCATGTGCCGGATGCTGCCCATGATGGATCGGGACCGGGTGGACCCGCAGTGCCTGCGCCGGGGGCTTTCCCATGATAACCTCGAGATCCGGGTGGCCTCGGACCTGATCTCTCTGGAAGGGGAACCCGGAAATTTCACAGTGTCGTTCATCGATCAGGCCGACGGGGGCCGGAAGGACTGCCCGGTGCTGGTGGTGGATGACGAGAAAATCGTCAGGGATTCCATGAAAGAATGGCTCATGGAAGAGGGATATCCGGTTCAGACGGCGGATTCGGCGGCCGGGGCCCTGGCACTTCTGGAAACAGGGACCTTCATGGTGATGCTCACGGATATCAAGATGCCGGGCATGGACGGGGTCACCCTGTTGACAAGGGCCAAAGAGATCCGGCCGGACCTGGCTGTGGTCATGATGACGGCCTACGCCGCCGTGGATACGGCCGTGGAAGCCATGAAACAGGGGGCACTGGATTACCTGGTCAAACCCTTTGATCCGGATGGCGTTCTCCGGATGGTGGACCGCATATTCAAGGATGCCGTGGCCAAAAACGCCCGCAGGGAAACCGTGAATGCCGTGATCGTGGCAACCGGTGCCGCGTTTTTCCAGCCGGACCAGGGCATCAACCCGTATGGCTATGGCCGGATTCCCGGCGTGGTCACGAACCTGGAATTTGAACGGATGCTCAGCCATGCCGGCCCGGGCGGCATGGATCTGTTGCATCCTGTGACCGGGCGGCCCGTGACCCGGATCGCCTGGTTTCAATGTGTGGGGTCCAGAGATATCCAGACCGGCACCCCGTTCTGTTCTGCCACCTGCTGCATGATTGCCGTGAAGCAGGGCCTGCTGGCGAAAACCATGTATCCCCAGGTGACGGAGGCCTGCGTGTTTTATATGGACCTTCGCACATGGGGAAAGGCATCGGATGCCTATGCCCGGCAGGCGGAAACAGCGGGGGTCCGGTTTGTTCGGGCCCGGGTCCATTCACTGGCCCCGGGCCTCAGAAAAGAAGCGGATGATGCCATCCGGGTGGCCTGGCTGGACCCGTCTGGTGAGCGGAAGGAATCGCTGTTCGATCTGGTGGTCCTGGCACCGGGACAGCATCCGGATGCGTTTCTGACCGGGTTTGCCAAAGATCAGGAACTGGCCGTGGATGACTGGGGATTTGTCCGTCCGGAACCGTTTCTGCCCGCCCACACCAGCCGGCCGGGCATTTTTGCCTGCGGAAGTGCCACCGGACCCAAAGACATTCATGATTCCGTGACCGGGGCCACGGCGGCGGCCCTGTCCGCCATGCAGGTGATGGCCGGGGCCGGCCGGGGCCGGGATTCGGGCCTGGCTTCGGGTCCGGCACCGAATCAGACCACGCATCAGGCCCCGGGCAAGGTGCCGGGCAAGGTGCCGGACCGGGTGCCAGGTCAACCGCCGGGTCAAATTCCGGATCAGACGGCAGGGTCCCATCCCCGGTCCGGAGGGGTCTCCATTTTTCCCGGGGCCCTGGTGATCGGGGGCGGGATTGCGGGCATGACCGCAGCCCTGGCCATTGCGGATCAGGGATTTGAGGTGGATCTGGTGGAACAGACCGGGGAACTCGGGGGAAATCTGGTGTGGCTACAGTCCGGGATCGAAGGGGCCGCCGATTTTCTGGCCCGGCAGATGACTGCGGTCCAGGCCCATGAACGGATCCGGGTCCATACACGCTCCCGCGCGGCAGAGACCCTGGGCCGTCCCGGTCGGTGGGTCACCCGGCTGGCACCGGTCGAGGACCCAACAAACCCGTCCGCACAAGTTCCGGTCCGGCACGGGGTGGTGGTGCTGGCCGTGGGCGGGGCTGAAGCCGGCCCAGCAAAGCCGGATCCCGGCACACCGGATCCGGACCCGGGAACCGGCCTTTATACCCAGCAGCAGTTCCAGCGGTCCCTGGACCGTAATGAAATCGGTACGGAATCGCCCCTCCAGGTGGCCATGATCCAGTGCCACGGCAGCCGGGAACCGGGCCGGGAATACTGTTCCCGGGTCTGCTGCCAGCGGTCCCTGGACCAGGCCCTGCGGTTGAAAGCCCTGAATCCGGACACCCGGGTGGTGATTTTTTACCGGGACATGATGACCCCGGGCCTGGCTGAAGCCGCCTACACCGAAGCCAGAAAAAAAGGGGTGGTGTTTGTGCCTTATACATCCGGGAACGCGCCGGACCTGACACCGGACGACAGCGGATACCGGGTGACCTGGACAGACCCGATCCTGAGGCGGGACATGGAAATGGCGGCAGATTACGTGGTCCTGGCCAAAGGCATCCGGTCCGGCCTGTCCAACGATCTGGCCCGGATGTTCGGGGCCGGTCTGGACCGGTCCGGATTTTTTGACCAGGCCGATATCAAGTGGCGGCCCGTGGAAGCCATCGATCCCCGGGTTTTGGCCTGTGGCATCTGCCTGGAACCCGGCAGCCTTTCCCTGACACTGGTATCGGCCCGGGCCGCAGCCGCCAAAGCGGCCGCCCTTCTGGGCCGGCAGACCTTTTTTCCGGGCCAGGACACGGCCCGGGTCCGGCCGGCGTTCTGCAGCCTGTGCCGGATCTGTATCGATGCGTGCCCGTTCAACGCCCGGTTCATCGATCCGGAAACCCGCACGCTCATGGTGGATCCCCTGGCCTGCCAGGGGTGCGGGATCTGCGCGGCCGCCTGTCCCTCCGGGGCCGCCGTGGTGGCGGACCGGTCTCTGGGACCTATGATGAAAACCATTCATGCCGCATTGAACCCGCCGTTGTAAAGGAGAGGCGTATGCACCTGCCCGACATACATGAAAAACTGGCGACCCGGCCGGACCTGACCCGGACCCTGGCCCAGGTCAGGGAACAAATGGCCACCTGTATCCAGTGCGGAACCTGTTCCGGTTCCTGTCCCAATACCCGGTTCATGGACATGACCCCGAGGCGGATGTGGCGGGCCGTGCTCATGGACCGGGTGGACCAGGTGTTTTCCAGTCAGACGTTCATGCTGTGTGCCAGCTGTTACATGTGTACGCTGCGCTGCCCCCGGGGACTGCCGCTGACCGATGCCATGGCGCAGCTCAAACAGGTGGCGTTCGGCCTGGACCTGGACCGGTTCAGGCGGTCCACCCGGTTCTACCGGGCGTTCATGGACAATATCCGGCAGTACGGCCGGGTCCGGGAAACCGAACTCATGGCCCGGTATTTTCTGGCGGTCAAAGACCCCCGGGTGCCATTGTCCTACACGGGCATGGGGCTGCGGCTGATGGCAAAACACAAACTGCACCCGCATTTTCCCGGCCGGGGGCCGGGCCGGCTGGCGTCTCTGTTTGACCGGGCCGCACAGCAACAGGAGCGATGACATGGACTATCTCTATTATCCGGGCTGCTCCCTGGAAGGCACGGCCAAAGAGTATGACCTTTCCTGCCGGGCACTGTTCGATGCGCTGGGATGCCGTCTGACCGACATCCCGGACTGGACCTGCTGCGGGGCCACGGCGGCCCAGTGTGTGGACTCGTTTCTTTCCGTGGTCCTGCCGGCCCGGAACCTGGCCCTGGCGGAAAAGACGGAGACCGGCCTGGATGTGCTGGTGCCGTGCAGTGCCTGTTACCTGAACCTCAAAAAAGCCAGGCAGGACCTGCTGGCAGGCAGTGACCTGCGGACGCAGGTCAACCAGGTCCTGGCGGAGGAGGACCTGGCCGTCCAGGGCTCGGTGCGGGTCCGGCACCTGCTGGATGTGCTGAGCCGGGACGGGGCCGTGACCCGGGTGGCACAGTTGGCTGAAAACCGCATGAAAGGGATCGTGATCGCCCCTTATTACGGGTGCCAGTGCCTGCGGCCCTTTGCTGCGTTTGATGACCCGGAACAGCCGCATGCCATGGATGCCCTGATCCGGGCCACCGGGGCGGAAGTGCTGTCATGGGACATGGGGGCCGTGTGCTGCGGGGCCTCCACCGCCACCACCAAACCCCAGGTGGGAAAGGAACTGGTGGGCCGGATTCTGGATCAGGCCGGGGATGCCCATGCCGTGGTCACGGTGTGTCCCATGTGCCAGATGAATCTGGAGCGATTTCAGTCCCGGGCGGTGCCGGTCCTGTATCTGCCGCAGTTTCTGGGCTTGGCCCTGGGGCTGTCCGGCAAGTCGCTGGGCTGTGATATGAATCTGTCCGATATCCGGCCGGTGCTGTCCCGGGTGGCTTTATGAAGCGTTTGTTGGATTATTTCCGGCACAGCCTGGTGTTCCGGCTCATTTTCATTGTGAGCCTGACCGTGGTTCTGTCCATCTCCCTGTGGGCCTTTGTCAATGTCCGGAATTTCAAGGCAAGGAACATGGAAACCCATATCGCATCCACGGACCGGCTGAGCAATTCCATCAAACTGGGCACCCATTATGCCATGATGCTCAATTCCCGGGACGACATCAACCAGATTATCAACAACATCGCCCGCCAGCCGGAGATCGAAAACATCCGCATCTACAACAAGGAAGGCCAGATCAAATTCACCAATCAGCCCCAGGAGGTGGAACAGTACGTGGACATCAAGGCCGTGGCCTGTGACATCTGCCATAAAATGGATCCGGCCCCGTCGGAAATTTCTCTGGAAGAGCGGACCCGGATCATCCAGGCCCCGGACGGACACCGGCTTTTAGGCATTGTCCAGCCGATTCGAAACGATCCGGGGTGTGCTGCCAGTGACTGCCATTTCCACCCTGAGAACCAGACCATTTTAGGTGCCCTGGATGTGGTGGTGTCTTTGAAAGAGACCGACGCCCAGGTGGTGAAAATGGAGCAGGGGGTGTTCACCCTGGCGTTTTTCACGATCCTGGTCACCTCGGTCATCATCTTTTTCACCACCCTGTTTTTTGTGAAAAAACCCATTATCAGACTGGTGGAAGGCACCCGCCGGATCGCCGACGGTGATTACGAGGCGAACATCGACATCGGCCAGGCCCGTGAAATTCAGCCCCTGGGCAAAGCGATCCGGCAGATGGGAAAGAAAATAGGCGCCCATCAGGCGGCCCTTAAAAAACAGAAAAACGAATACCAGGCATTGTTTGACAATGCCCCCTGCATGATTGCGGTACAGGACAAGAATTTCCGTCTGATCCGTTACAACCGGGCGTTCAAGGAACGGTTCGATCCCCGGCCCGGCGATTTTTGCTATTCGGTCTATAAGGGGCTGGACCATCGATGCCCGGACTGCCCCGTGGAAAAAACCTTTGCCGACGGTCAGTCCCATTACGGAGAGACCGAAGGGATCGGCCGCAAGGGTCAGAAAAAGCACTGGATCTTCATCACGGCACCCATGCTCGATGAAAACGGCGACATTGTGGCCGGCATGGAAATGAGTATCGACATCACCCGCCGCAGACACCTGGAACAGGACCTGAAAAAATCGGAAGAAAAATATCATGCCATTTTCAACAATATATTCAATCCTGTTTTTGTGGTGGATCAGGCATCGCTTGAGATTCTGGACTGCAATATCAAAGCCGTGGAACTGTATCATGCCGGCGGAAAAACCCTGACAGGAAAACGGTTCAGCGATTTTTTCCCTCAAGAGGATCAGGCGGAAATGATCCGGCAGGTAAAATCCAGAAAGGAGATCTCCAAGGTCAAGCATATCAAGGCGGACGGCCGAAAAATAGATGTGGACATGTGGGTGGCCCCGGCGGAATACACCGGTCAAAACGTGTATCTGATCACCATCAATGACATCACCCAGCGCCTGGAAACCGAACAGCACCTGCTCCATGCCAGCAAAATGGCCACATTGGGCGAGATGTCCACGGGCATTGCCCACGAGTTGAACCAGCCCCTGTCGGTCATCAAATCGTCCGCCAGTTTCTGCCTGAAAAAGATCCAGAACCAGGAACCCATCAGGGAAGAAATCCTGCACAAACTGATCGGAAAAATCGACATCAATGTGGACCGGGCCGACAAAATCATCCAGCACATGCGCCAGTTCGCCAGAAAATCCGATATCCGTCTGGTGCGGACCCGGATCAACGACGTGATCCAGCAGACCTTTGACATGCTCCATCAGCAATTGAAAATCCGGGGCATCCAGGTATTATGGGAGAAAAACGATGCATTGCCTGAAATTCTGGCCGATCCGGACCGCCTGGAACAGGTGTTCATCAACCTGGTGATGAATGCCAGGGATGCCATCGAAGCCAAATGGGACGACCGTGGACACGGAGATGACGGCAAAGACCGGATTGTCATTCAAACCTCTGTGGCGGATGGCAAAGTGATCGTCAAGGTGAGCGATACCGGGATCGGCATCCGGAAAGAGGCAAAAGACCGCCTGTTCGAACCGTTTTTCACCACCAAGGAGGTGGGCAAGGGCACGGGCCTGGGCCTGTCCATCTCCTACGGCATCGTCAAGGACTGCAATGGGGATATCCAGGCGGGCACGACCCCGGACGGCGGGGCCGAATTCACCCTGGTGTTTCCGGTTCCCGAAGAAACGGACGAGGACATCGACGACTATGCCTGAAAGGAGGCGTTCATGGACAAGACACCCTTCACCATTCTGATTGTGGACGATGAAGTGGATATCAGAGAGGTGCTTGAGATCGCGCTCATGGACATGGGGCATGAGGTGCTCCTGGCCCCGGACGGCAAAAAAGCCCTGGAACTGTTTGACAAGCACCATCCGGCCATTGTGATCACGGATATCAAGATGCCGGTCATGGGGGGCATCGACCTGCTTAAACAGGTGAAACGCCGGTCTCCGGACACCCCGGTCATTATGATCACTGGCCACGGGGACATGGACCTCACCATTGCCAGCCTGAAATTCGGGGCCGCAGATTTCATCACCAAGCCCGTGAACGTGGATATCCTGGAACTGGCCGTGACCAAGGCGGCGGACCATCTCATCGCCCAGCAGAAACTGGTGGAATACACCCAGAAACTGGAACTGCTGGTCCTGGAAAAATCCAAGCTCTCGGATCATCTGTCTTCCCTGGGCCTGATGCTGGGCACGGTCTCCCACAACATCAAGGGGCTTCTCACCAATTTGGACGGGGGCCTGTTCGTGGCCCGGTCCGGCCTGAAAAAAAAGAATTTCAACGATGTCTCCGAAGGGCTGGACCTGCTGTCCCAGGCCGTGGACAAGGTCAAGCAGATGATCATGGACATCCTTTTGTATTCCAAGGAACGGCCCATGGATATCCAGTCCGTGCCCCTGGACCGGTTTGTCAAAGATATCCGGGAAACCATGAAAATGAAACTGGCCGGCCATGCCATTGATTTTCAGGTGGTGTCGGACAACGCCCCGGCGGCCCTGAATCTGGACCCGTCTTCCATGATGTCCGCGCTGGTGAACATGCTGGACAATGCCGTGGATGCCTGTGTGGAGGACAAGGACCGGACTGATCACTTCATCCGCCTGACCATCGAAGAAAAGGGCGGTCAGCTGGTGATCCGTATCCAGGATGATGGGTGCGGCATGGACGTGGAAACCAAGGCCAGGATCTTTGATCTTTTCTTTTCCTCCAAACAGGTCAAGGGCACGGGATTCGGCCTGTTCATCGCGCGAAACATCATCGCCCAGCACCAGGGCACCATCACCGTGGAATCGGTGAAACGCCACGGCACCACTTTCACGATTTTTCTGCCGATGAAGATTTTGCCGGGCCAGGGGGTGTGAACGGCGTTCAAAGGGTCAGGCAAGAGAAAACAAAGTCTGGACGCAGTATATACCTTGTTATTTCGGAATAAATATCCTATATTGCAAGGTATGATTTTTCGATGGATAACAAATGACATAAAAAGGAAAATGGGGCAGGTGCCTGCAGTCGCTCTGCTTGGCGCCCGTCAGGTGGGAAAAACCACCCTTGCCAAAACCACCGCAAAAGAAATGGATTCCATCTACCTCTTCCATGGATTTGATGCGTCAATCATCTGAAAGCCTTGCGGGCCGGATCAGTTACCTGTACATGAGCGGGCTGAACATCATTGAAACCGGCAGTGAAAGCGAAACAATAAATAAGCTGTGGGTTCGAGGTGGTTTTCCCGAAAGCTATCTGGCGGCAGATGACACCATCGCCATGGACTGGCTGGAGGATCTGATCCGCACCTATCTTGAAAGGGACCTTCCACAGCTGGGGTTTCGTGTGCCGGCAACCCGGATGCGCCGCCTGTGGACCATGCTGGCGCATTTGCAGGGAGAACCGGTGAATTATTCAAAGCTGGGGGCAAATCTTGAAATCGATGGCAAAACGGTGAGCCATTATATCGATATACTTTCGGATCTGCTGCTGGTGAGACGTCTGGAGCCATGGCATGCCAATGTCAAAAAACGGCTGATCAAAACGCCGCGGTTCTACGTCCGGGACAGCGGCATTTTGCACCGGCTGCTTGGCATCAACCAGTATGATGCCCTGCTCTCCAATCCGATCCTTGGCAAAAGCTGGGAAGGCTTTGTGGTGGAAAATATCCATTCGGTATTGCCCCTTCGTGCGGAGACCTGTTTTTACCGCACCGCAGCAGGGGCGGAAATTGACTTGGTTATCAAAATGCCGTCCTCAGACATCTGGGCCGTGGAAATAAAATTTGGCACCGCTCCCAAACTGGGTAAACATTACAGTAAAATCTGCGATGATGTGGGCGCCACCCGGAAATACGTTATCTACGGCGGCAGTGACGAATTTCCTGTCAGCAGGGATGTCACTGTCATCTCTTTGCCTCGGTTCATGAAAAAACTTGAAGCGTTTTGAAAAAGATTCAAATGAAAGTATTGCCTCCGGAGGAATTACACCACTTTTGTCTTGTGAAGCGCAATCCTGGAAACCGGCAATGCCGCCAGCCCCTTTTCCTGTTTGACAGACAGTCCGGCAGTTCTTAATCTATGCCCCGTTACCAACCGATAATTTTTATGGAGATTCAAATGAACGTCGTCATTTTAGAAGGAAGTGCCAGAAAAAAAGGAAACACCGACAGGGTCCTGACCTGGGTGGAAGAAGAGTTACAGACGCTCGGCCATGACGTGGCGCGCATTTACCTGCATTCAAAAAATTTAAAAGGGTGCATGGGATGCGGCAAGTGCAAGGAAAAGGCTGTACCCACCGGATGTATTCAAAAAGATGATATGCCCGAAGTCATGGAAAAAGTGGTGGGGTCGCAATTGACCATTTTCAGCTCTCCCCTCTATTTCTGGGGATTCTCCGCCCAGATAAAAGCGGTGATCGACCGGACGTACAGTCTTTATACCAACGCCAACCAGCCGGATCATGCCTCTCTGGTGGAAGGACAGCGCCAGGCACTGGTGGCCACGGGTGCCGGCGGATTTGATGAAAATGCGGAGGGCATGATCGATGCGTTCAGCCGGATGCAGAAATACCACAAGGCGGTGAATGCCGGCACATTGTTTATCGGTTCCTGCACCACCCCCGATGCCATGGACGATACAATCCGCCGGAAAGCCGTGGATTTTGCCAGAAAGATCGTGTCCTGAAGCAGGATGCAGTGAAAACATCCCGAACCTCCCAATGATGGATGACCTTGACGGTCGCTGCGGTATGTTCTATAGTTTCGGGTGTATTGACCGGGCATACAGTGTACCAACCGGCTTGTCTGGCACGAACATTGCCGCAACTGACGGTACCGGTCACCCATCCACCTGACAAAAGGAGTACCCATGGCCATAGACCCCAGTATCAATATCCTGCTTGTTGAAGACGCCGGCACCATGCGCAAGATGGAAGCCAAAATCCTGGGACAGGTCGGTTTTACCCATATTGTGGAAGCGGTGGACGGCCGGGATGCCGTGGCAAAACTGGAAGCCGGGGAAGAGGCCGGGCTGGTGATCAGCGACTGGTCCATGCCCAATATGGACGGTATGGAACTGTTGCAGTGGCTCCGCAGCCGGGAAAAATTCAAGGATATTCCGTTCCTGATGGCCACCGGTCACGGTGACAAGGAATATGTGGCAAAGGCCATTGAAGCCGGCGCCAGCGGGGTGGTGGCCAAGCCTTTCACCCCGCCCGAACTCAAAAGCGCCATCGAAAAGGCCTTCGGCATGGAGCAGGAGGAGACACCCGGGAAAGAAGACGGCCCCAGAGTTTCCAAAGAAGGCAGGGTCCATCTCAAGCTGGCCCATATCCAGATCACCGACCATCTGGCCCTGGGGGTGCTCAAGCACTGGCTTGACACCGGCCGGGAAACACCGGCCCATTTTACCCTGGAAACCAGGTGCATGGGCAGCTGGAACCCGGTCCAGAAGGCACTGGAAAACGCCGAGGTGGACGGTGCTTTTATTCTGGCTCCGGCGGCCATGGATCTGTTCAACTATCAGGTGCCCCTGAAACTGGTGCTCTTTGCCCACCGCAACGGCAGCATCTGCGTGCGCAACAGCCAGGGCAAATACATCAAGCCTTTTCAGCAGTTTTTCAAACACAAGACCTTTTACATCCCGCATAAAATGTCCATCCACAACATGCTGGCCCACATGTATTTTACCCAGATGGGACTGAAACCCGGGGTGGCCGGCAATGAGGCGGTGAATGTGCTGTTCGACGTGGCCCCGCCGGTGGCCATGCCCCAGTTTTTAAAAGACAATCCCGAGGCCAGCGGTTTTCTGGTGGCCGAGCCCATCGGCAGCCGTGCCATTGCCGCCGGCATTGCTGAAAAGCAGTTTCTTTCCAGCGAAATCTGGGAACATCACCCGTGCTGTGTGGTGGTTTTCCGGGATGAGATCATTAACCAATATGCGGAGGTGGTCCAGGAGTTCACCGATCTGGTGGTCAAGGCCGGCCGCTTCATCAAGCAGGATATCGCCCGGTCTGCCCAGATCGCGGTCGACTTTCTCGATCCGGAAAAAAGCATCGGCCTGGAACCGGCCCTGCTCAAAAATGTACTTTCCGACCCCGCCGGCATCGTTTACGATGATCTTTACCCGGTGAAGGAAGACCTGGAAACCATTCAGGATTACATGGTCAAAAAAATGGGAATCGGCCGGACTATCGACCTCAATGCCTTTATCGATTCCCGTTTTGCCGGCAAGGCCTGCGGCATCGACCGCCGGTCCGCCGCAGGGGAAGATGTCCAGCGAAGCGGGGCACTGAATCTGCAGGATTTCAAGGAAAAACATCAGCTCACCAGCCGGGAAGGCAAATACCTGATCTTCAGCCTGGGCAGTGAACTATACGGCATCGGCATCCTGGATATCAAAGAGATCATCGGCCTGATGGAAATTCACGAACTGCCCCGCATGCCGTCCTTTTTTAAAGGGGTGATCAACCTGCGCAACCGCGTGATTCCGGTAATGGATCTGCGACTGAAATTCGGCATGGAACAGGCTGCCTACAATGAGCGAACCTGTATCATCATTGTGGAAATCTCCGGGGTCCGCGGCTCCACCATGACCGGCGTCATCGTCGATTCCGTCTCGGAGGTGGTCAATGTGAAAGACGATCAGGTGGAAGACGCCCCTTCCTTCGGCACGGGTATGGACCAGACCATGATCCTGGGCATGGCCAAACTCAAGCAAGGGGTAACCATTCTGCTGGACATCGACCGCCTGATGAACACCCGTGAGGTGGTGGCACTGGGCGCCGTCGAGGAGACATTGTAATCCCCTTTTTTTCAGTTTTTGAAGTCATTTTTGTGTGTACGGCAGACACAACCTGAAAAGGGATCCTGTATGAAAGAAAACCCCACCTGTGAAGAACTGAAAAGACAGGTCCAGGGCCTGAAAAAAAAGCTGCGCAATGCCCGGTCCCTGACCGAAGAAATCATGACATACATGACCGAAGGCCTTGTCCTGACAGATCCCCGGGGGACGATTACATTCATCAATCAGCGGTTGTCGGAGATGCTGGGATATCCGCCGGAACAGATCATCGGGAAGTGCTGGCTGGACATGGTGCCGCCTGAACAGCGGGCCCTTGCGAGGGACGCGGAAGCCAGGCGTGCGTCAGGTCATATCGACCGGTATGAAATTGTACTGCGGCGCAAAGATGGGTATAAGTTTCCGGTGATGATCGGGGCCGGTCCCCGGTTTGACAGACTAAGCGGTGCGTTCGTCGGTACCATGGGGGTGGTGACCGACATCACCGAGCGCCGGCAGGCCGAAGATGAACTCCGGAAGTATGAATGGCTTGTCGAGAAGGAACTGCCGCCGGATGATACGGGTGATCCGGCATTTGAAACAGTATATGGCGATGTCACGGAACTGAACACCTCCCGGCTTATCCTGGACGGGGTCGGAAAAGAAGATCTTGAAGAGATGGCCTGGGATGTCATGGCGCTGCTGGATACGTCCCTTGCCGTCTATGAAGCCAACGGCGACTATGCATATGGGACATTCAGATCTTCCTGGTGTCAGTTTATGGACACGGCGTCCTTTCATTTGTGCGGCACAAACGATGTTGAAAAAGCGCTTTCCTGCGGCAAATGGCTGTGCCATGACAATTGCTGGAATGACTCGGCCAAAACAGCCATGACCTCCGGAGAGCCCACCGATATTGAATGCGCCGGCGGGATCCGGCTGTATGCCGTGCCTGTTTTTGCCGGAACAAACGTCATCGGTTCCGTCAATATCGGATATGGGAACCCGCCCCAGGACAATGATGCCCTGTTGCGGTTGTCTGAAAAATACCATATTGATTTGGATCAGCTGCGTGCCAGAGCAAAGGCTTATAAACCCAGGCCGGACTTTATCATCGAACTGGGAAAAAAACGGTGCCAGCACATGGCCCGGTTGATCGGAAAAATCATCGAGCGCCGGAACGCGGAAGAATCGAGACAAAAATATCAGGAAGACCTTGAAAAACGCAATCATTTCATCCAGACGATTCTGGACAATCTGCCCATCGGGCTGGCCGTCAATTTGATTGATAAAGGACAGGCCATCTACATCAACAAAAAGATCGAGCAGATATACGGCTGGCCCGGGGAGCTGATCAAAGACTTGGAAACGTTTTTCAACAGGGTGTACCCGGACCCGGAATACCGGGAAAAAATCATGACCCGGGTTCTGGCGGACATTGCGTCCGGCGATCCGGAGAAAATGGCCTGGGACGGGGTGGAAATTACCCGGCAGGATGGTGAAAAACGGGTGATTTCCGCCAAAAACATTCCGTTGCATGAACAGAACCTCATGATTTCCACGGTTCAGGATGTCACGGAAAACACAAGGCTTCAAAATCAGCTGCTCCAGGCCCGGAAAATGGAATCCGTGGGGCGGCTGGCCGGCGGCATTGCCCATGATTTCAACAACATGCTGGGGGTGATCCTGGGGCATGTGGAGTTCATTCTGGAGAAGATCGGGGAACATCACGATCTGTCGGCCAGCCTGAAAGAGATTCAGATTGCGGCCCAGCGCTCGGCAGATCTTACAAAGCAGCTGCTGACCTTTGCCAGAAAACAGATCATTTCCCCCAGGCCCCTGGATTTGAATGATACCGTGGAAAGCATGCTGAATATGTTGCGCCGGCTCATCGGGGAAGAGATCGATCTGGTATGGAAACCGAGTGCCCATCCATGGGTGGTGAAAATGGACCCGTCCCAGATCGACCAGATTCTTGTGAATTTGTGTATCAATGCCAGGGACGCTATTGCCGGCATTGGCAGGCTCACCATGGAAACCGGAAGAAAAACGTTTGATGACGACTATTGCCGGAGAACCCCCGGTTTCATTCCCGGAGATTATGCGCTGCTGTCAGTGAGTGACAATGGCTGCGGCATGGACAAGGAAACTCTGAAAAACCTGTTCGAACCGTTTTTCACCACCAAGGAGGTGGGGCAGGGCACCGGCCTGGGGCTGGCAACCGTTTATGGCATCGTGAAGCAGAACAGCGGGTTCATCAATGTGTACAGTGAACCCGGGCAGGGGAGCACTTTTAATATCTATCTGCCCCGGCTTGTGGAAAGAGGTGAAAATGCCAGCGATATTCCCATTGTAAAAAATGTTTCCGGCGGCACTGAAACCATCCTGCTGGTGGAGGATGAATCCGCCATTCTCAGAATGACCTGCATGATGCTGGAACAAAAAGGGTATACGGTGCTGTCTGCCGCGGCACCGTCAGAAGCCGTGGAAAAAGCCGGGACCCATTCCGGCACCATTGATCTGCTTCTAAGCGACGTGGTGCTGCCGGAGATGAGCGGCCGGGATCTGGCCGGACAGATCGCCGGTCTTAATCCCGGCATCCGGGTGCTGTTCATGTCCGGGTATACCGCTGATGTCATCGCCCATCAGGGGATCCTGGACGACGGGGTGGCATTCATTCAGAAACCGTTTTCAATGAACGATCTGGTGGAAAAAGTGCGGGAAGTCCTGGATGACATCCCGGAATAACGGCCGGGATCTGCTGGGAACAGCGATCCTTTCTCTTTGACGACATGTCCATTCTGTAACAGGGTGTTACAATTTGACCTGTGACATTTTGTTACGTCACAGGGTTTCCCGCTTCTTTTCTTGAACATTTCCCTGATCAAATTTTTGGAGAGATATCGTTAAATTCTTTGTTTACAAGGGTTTCCGAATTTGTGACATGGGCTGACTGTCTGTGGCATGGATATTGTAATTTGCTTTTTCAACTGTATCTGACGTCATGTGCTGATTAATTGAGAAGACATGGAATGAAAAAAGCGAATATCCTTGTTGTCGATGATGAAGAAAGCATCCGGTTCGTTCTTGACACCATCCTTTCCAGTGAGGGGTATGCGGTCCGGACATCCCGGAATCTGTCCAAAGCGCGGGAGATGATTTCAAAAAGCGACTTTGATGTCGCCATCGTGGACAGGATCCTGCGGGATGGGGAAGACGGCATCGACCTGCTGCCGGAACTTCAAGCGGCTCAGCCCTTCTGCCAGGCCATCCTGATCTCTGCGTATCCGTCTTATGAGTCCGCGGCCCGGGCCATGAACTGGAATGCGGCGGCATATCTCTCAAAACCACTGGAAAAGGCGATCATCCTGGAAACGGTAAACCGGACGTCGGCCCGTGCCTGGATGATGCGGCAGCAGCTGATCCAGAAGAACCGCATGCAAGCCGTGGCTGCCCTGACCAGCGGGATGGTTCATGATTTTGGCAATGTCCTGCACATCATCATGGCGAATCTTGAACTGGCACTGGATGGCGGCGAAGGATCCGGGTCTGCCACAGCCAGGATGAACCAAGCCCATGACGCGGCCCGTCGGGGCGAAACAATGATCCGGCGGCTTCTGGACATGGGACGAACCGGGGAACAGGAGAGAGATACCAAAATCACGGTGAACGTCAACCATGAAATCCGTCGGCTCGAACCGGTTTTGCAGGATGTTCTGAGAGCGAAAGCCATCGAGCTGGAAATCAGGCTCGGCCATGATGTAAAACCGGTTGTCATGGATCCCGGGCATCTGGAACAGGTGCTGTTGAACCTGTGCATCAACGCCCGGGATGCCATTATGGAGAGGAAAAATAGCTCCCATGCCGGCCCGGACCTGAACACCAGAAAATCAATTAAAATTGAAACCTTTCTGGTGCCGGTGGATGACCGATGCCGGGATGATGCGGAAGGCCATCCAGGCTCGAGCAGCCATGTCCGGATAGATGTGTCAGATACCGGCTGCGGGATCCCAAAGGAGATTCAGTCCCGGGTTTTTGACCCGTTTTTCAGCACCAAGGAGAAACAGAGCGGCAGCGGCCTGGGGCTTTTTATGACCCGTACGCTCGTCAAACGCTATGGAGGAGATATTTTTATTTCCGAAAGAGAACAGAGTTCGGGAACAACCTTTACGATTCTTTTGCCGGAATGGAAAGAAACGGCAAAAGGATACAGGTCACTGACAAGGCAGTGAGCATTAAAAATGTGAATCGTTCAAACAGGCTGTTTAATTTTTTGAATTGAATATGAGGAGAGAGTGAAAGTGTTCAAGAACATGAAAGTAGGCACCAAAATTGCCGGTGGGTTTGGGATCGCCCTTGTTTTAACCATTATCATCGGTGGCATCAGTATTTATAACATCAGTAACATCGGCAGCATCGTCAACCGCCTGGCCACCCAGGATATCCCGGAAACATCGGCTGTCATGGAAACGGAACGGGCCATGTGGCACACCCATGTCCTGTCCTATGAATTTGATAACAATCTGGATGAACAGAGCAAAAATGCGTGGTTTGATCAGCGGGACATGATCGAAAAAGGCGTGGAAAAGATCATTCCCATTGCCTCGGCCCTGGGTCATGACCAAACCCTGGCAATGGCCAATAACATCAGGACCATGCATGAGGAGTATGCCCAGATCGGTGAGGCGTATACGGCCCTGGCCCTGAAAAATATTGAAATCAGAAAACAGATGGATGTCGAGGCCCTGGCGGTCGGCCGGCAATGGGCAGACTTTATCGACGGGCAGAACAAAAAAATGGAATCCACTGTGGCCGGCCGGAATTTTGACGACCTGGTCACCCGGGCCGTGAAGGTGAAAAATTCCCACGAAGCCATTGATATATTCAATGAAGCCAGGAAAAACCAGTTCCAGTTCATGATCACTCTGGATCCGGAAAAGGCAAAGCTTCTGAAAACGGATATTGAAAAGTTGAAACAGCTGACCGAGGATCAGATCAAATATTCGGAAGATTCGGCCGATAAAGAACGGGCAAAAACCGCGTTTGACCATACGGCCGTCTATGCGGAACTGATGGAAGAATGGATCGAAAACAGGCAGCGGCAGTCGGATCTTCTGGCCCGCTCCGATGCCAAGGCCATGGAGATCATCGAGCTGACCTCGGCCATTGCAGACCGGTCGGATAAGGCATCTTATGATATGGGCCTGGCAACGGTCGGACTGGTGTCCAATGTCAAATGGCTGCTGTTTGCGGTTCTGGGAGGCGCGGTGCTCATCGGCGTGTTGATGTCCTTTTTCATCACCCGGGGGATCACCAGGCCGCTGAATCATGTGATTGACGGCCTGAGTGACGGGGCCGGACAAGTCACCGCCGCTGCAGGCCAGGTGTCTTCATCCAGCCAGTCCCTGGCCGAAGGCGCTTCCGAACAGGCCGCCTCCATCGAGGAGACCTCTTCCTCCATGGAAGAGATGTCGGCCATGACCCAGAAAAATGCGGAAAATGCGGTCCAGGCCGACAGCCTGATGCAGGAATCCAGCCAGGTGGTGTCAAAGGCCAATGCATCCATGGGCCAGTTGATCCTTTCCATGGAAGATATTTCAAGGGCCAGCGATGAAACCTCCAAAATTATCAAAACCATCGATGAGATCGCGTTTCAGACCAACCTCCTGGCCTTGAACGCCGCCGTCGAAGCGGCCAGGGCCGGAGAAGCCGGGGCCGGGTTCGCCGTGGTGGCGGACGAGGTCAGAAATCTTGCCATGCGGGCCGCGGAGGCGGCAAAGAACACCGCCCGGATGATCGAAGGAACGGTCAAAAAGGTCGCGGACGGGTCGGAACTGGTGTCTGTCACCAACAAGGCATTTGAACAGGTTGCCAGAAGCACGGCCCGGGTGGGAGAACTGGTGGCGGAAATTGCCGCGGCATCAAAGGAACAGTCCGGCGGCATCGATCAGGTCAACACGGCCGTGTCGGAAATGGACAAGGTGGTCCAGCAGAATGCCGCCTCTGCCGAAGAGTCCGCTTCCGCAGCCGAAGAGATGAGTGCCCAGGCCGAACAGCTCATGGCGTATGTTTCCGATCTGGTCGGGCTTGTCGCCGGCAGCAATGCCGGTGCGGCCCGGTCGGTTTCGGTCAGAAAACAGAAACCTGTCCATTCAGTACCGGCAAGGGCTTCAAAGAGAGCAGGTCACAGGCAGCTTCCCCTGCTTCATAAAAATGAAATCCGGCCTGACCAGTCCCTTTTGTCTGGAAATGACGATGATTTTAAAGCGTTTTAACACCAGAATGCCAAAAGAATCAGACAGATAATCACCAGAGGTTTGCCCTCAACCATTCCTTGATTTCTCGGGGATGGTTGAGGGCTTTACACCATGATTTTTGACGGTAAATGGGGTTTGGGCCTGGCGGCTCTTCTGATGACAGTCCTGGCAGTGTCATGGAGTATCGCCCAAAAAGGATTCCGTCTTTTTTTGACGTCCATGGCGATGCAGATCCGGCGATTACAGAGACAAAAAGCAGGACATGGGGCTCTGACGGTATCTGACACCTCTTATCGGCCTGAAATCGAAGAGGAACTCAGACTGCACACTGAAATCGTGAATCACATGGTTCAGGGGGTCCATTTGACCGACTGCCGGACCATGAAGATCGTGTATGCCCATCCGACCATTGAAAAAATGTTCGGATATCAACCCGGAGAACTGACCGGCCTGCCTGTCAGCATACTGAACGCCCATACCGGCAAACCGCCGGAAGAAACCGCTTCTGAAATCCTTGAGGCTTTGAAAACGCATGGCGTCTGGACCGGTGAAATCCTCAACCGGAAAAAGAACGGAGAAACCTTCTGGTCCCATGCCGGGATCACGTCATTTACGAGTACCCGGTTCGGTGACGTGTGGATCAGTCTGCATGAAGACATCTCCTGCCGGAAAACCCTGTCAAAGGCTTTGGAAGAACAGGGCAAAGAGTATGACATCCTGGTGAACAGCATGGGGGACGGGCTGGTGAAACTGGACGCTGACTGGCGGATAATATCTGCAAACCGGAAATTTGCCGCCATGGCCGATCGACATCCGGAATCGATTCCCGGAACCTTGTTTTTGAATCTGATCCATCCTGAAGACCGCTCTGCTTTTGAAAACCGGCTCAGAGGAAGAAAAAAAGGCCGGTCCTTTCCTTTTGAAACGGTCACGATGCTGGCGCGTCCGGATGGCCAATTCATCAATGTCCGGATCTCCTCCATTCCTTTTTTCGATAAAGACGGCAGGTATGAGGGCGGCATCGGGATCGTGTCCGATATCACGGACCTGATCCGGCAGCAGAAAAAACTGGCGTCTCTGGTCAAGGAAAAGGATCTGTTGCTGCGGGAGGTTCACCACCGGGTGAAAAACAATCTGGCGGTGATTACCAGCCTGTTGAACCTTCAGGCAGACGGACTGCCGGAGGATCAACGCCAGCCCCTGATTGAAAGCCGGAACCGTGTCAGGGCCATGGCTCTTGTCCATGAAACCCTTTATCGGCATGAAGATCTGTCCAAACTCTCCCTGGAAGAATATGTTCACTCTCTGGTGGAAAACCTCATGGCCCTTCATCGGGATGCCCGGTCCCGGATTGCGGTTCACATCCAGATCCAGGATATCACCCTCAAACTCAGTGAGGGCATTTCCTGCGGTCTGGTGCTCAATGAACTGACTTCCAATGCCCTGAAACACGCGTTTCCGGGAGACCGGCAAGGCGTCATAACGATATCCGCACAGTCTGTCAAAGACACGCATATCCGTCTGAGCATCCAGGACAACGGGGTGGGCATGGCGCAAACCGGAAGCGTTGGAAAAAAGGAAGATGGTTTGGGGCTTGACATTGTCCGCCTGCTGGCTGAAAATCAACTGGAAGGCACCATGGATATCGTTGATGAGAATGGTGTCAGGATCGAAATTGAATGGGAAACACAGGAAAACAATGACTGAGCCTCCAGCCACGCTTTCTGACTGTGATGACCGTGACAACTGCCCCCCCGGTGAATGCAGGATTCTGATTGTTGAAGACGAGATCCTGATTGCGGAAGACATTCGGAAAAGCCTGGCCCGGCTGGGGTATCCCATCACGGATATGGTGACTTCCGGCAAGAAAGCGCTGGACAGTATTCAGACCCATCCTCCCCATGTGGTGCTTATGGATATCACCCTGAAAGGCAGGATGACCGGAATCGAGACTGCTCAAAAAATAAAAGACCGGTGGCATATCCCGGTGATCTATACCACTGCCAGCGAAGATGATGCAACCGTGATTCTTGCTGCAAAATCCGACCCGGCGGCGTATCTGATCAAACCCGTCGGTATCCGGGAATTGAAAGCAGCCATCGAACTGGCAGTCTGCCGGGCCCTGATGGAAAAACGATTGCGGAAAGCCAATGAAACCCTGGAAAAAAAGGTGGCTGAACGCACCGGAGAGCTCGAGGCGATCAACCGGCAGCTGACAAAGGAGATTCAGGAGCACCAAACCACCCAGGCGGAACTGATCCGGGCCCGGCAGCGCCTGGAGGACGCCCAGAAAATAGCCTGTCTCGGCCACTGGGAATGGGATATGGCAACCCGGTCGGCGGTATGGTCCACAGAGGTGTACCGGATCTGCCAGGTGGACCCGTGTGTTTTCAAGCCGTCCTATGAGGCGTTTTTGCAAATGGTTGTGCCCGGGGAACGGGACAGGGTGAAAAAAGGGATCGATCAGGCATGGCGTAAAAAGGAAAATTATGAAATCAGGCACGGCATTGTCCGGCCGGACGGAAGCACGCGCAGGGTGTTGCAAAAAGGGGGCGTTCACTTTGACCCGTCAGGTGCCCCGGCAGGGATGCTGGGCACGGTTCAGGACATAACGGACCAGTATGACATCGAACTAAAAATCCGCCGGAAAGTGTCGGAACTGAGCGTGTTCAACCAACTGGTCCGGTCCGGGGTGGGGCAGCAGGATATCGGGACCACACTGAAGATCATCTTCAGTCACCTGTTTGATTTTATCAAACCGGACCTGGTGGTCATCTATTTTGTCAAAAACAACCGCCTGGTGTTTCAGGGCAAATCCGGCAGTGACAATGTCATCAGTTTCCCGGCCAGTGCAACGGTGAAAATCGGGGAATGCCTGTGCGGACAGGTTGTTTCGAGGATGTCTCCGATATTTTCACTGGACATTCATTCCGATCCCCGCTGTGTGTTGAATCATTGTAAAAAGTCCGGCATCACCTCTTTTGCCGGACTGCCCCTGAAGACCGGAGAAAAGACCATCGGCGTGCTGGGACTGGGGTCTGTTTCCAAGCGGAATTTTGCCGGGGAAAAATCTTTCTTGACCGCGTTTGCCAACCAGGCCGGGGTCATTGTCCAGAATACCCTTTTAAAAAAAAGAGTCAGCAACCAGGTGACTGTACTGCGCAATCAGATCCGCAAGATCAAAAAAGGGGAGGAACAGGTCGGAAAAAGCAAAGCATTGCTCCAGTCGGTTGTGGACGGAATACCTGAACCGTTGATTCTGATCGATCACCAGTGGAAGGTTCACCTGCTGAACCGGGAGGCGGCCCTGTATCTGGGTGTCCCACTCAAGGAAACCGTCGGCAAAAAGACCCTGCCCCAAGTGTTTCTGGAAAAGGGATGTCCCGATCCAATGGAAGCAGTAAAAATCAGCGATATGGACCGTTCCGTGTCTTTTGAAACAAACGGATGGGTCAATCCGGCCCGGATTGAAAAGGTGTCTTTCCATCCGGTCAGGGAAGAGGCATCGGACGCGCCCATGGTGATCCTCCACATCAAGGACATCACGGAAAAAAAACAGATGGAAAAACAGATGGTCCAGAAAGAAAAACTCGGTGCACTGGGCCAGCTGGCCGCAGGCGTGGCCCATGAAATCAACAACCCCATTATGGGAATCATCAATTACGCACAGATCATCATCGATGATGACTGTCAAAATGAACTGCATGTCCAGATCCTTCAAAACATCATGAAAGAAGGCAGGCGGATCGCCGGGATCGTGAAAAGCCTGTTGTCCTTTGCCAGGCCTGTTTCCGAAGACAACTATGCACCGGTTGAAATCAAGCCGGTTCTGAACGATATCCAGAGTCTGGTGAACAGCCAGATACGCAAACACAACATGGTTTTCGAAGTGGTGGTCGATGACTCCCTGCCGCCAGTACTGGGCAGTGCCCAGGAACTGCAACAGGTGTTTCTGAATTTTGTCACCAACTCGATCTATGCCATACAGAAAAAAGAGAATTCAGAAACAGACCCCGGACGGATCACCGTCACATGTGACACGGTTTCGTCGCAGGCGGTACAACTGGTCCGAATCACCTTCCATGACAACGGCATCGGTATCCCAAAGCATCTGATCGACAAAATCTATGACCCGTTTTTCACCACCAAACCCCCGGAACAGGGCACAGGCCTTGGATTGAGCATCACCCACGGCATCGTGAAAAATCACGGCGGCACCATTGCCGTGGAAAGCCGCCAGGGCCGGTATACCCAGTTCACCATTTTCCTGCCTGCAGCCCCCGTGTCGGCGGATTCGGAGTAAAACAGATGGAAAAGACCGTTTTGATCGTTGATGATGAAGAAAGTATCCGGTTCGCATTTAAATCCTTTCTTTCCCGGCAGAACCACACGGTGTTCGAAGCACCGGATTTCAACCGGGCCCTGGAGATGATTTCTTCGCAGCCCATGGATGTCGTTTTTTCGGATATCGTGCTCAATGAATACAGCGGGATCGACCTGCTCCGCCATGTCAAAGAGCAAAAGCTGGACTGCATTGTCATCATGATCACGGGACAGCCGGATGTGGAAACCGCATGCCAGGCGGTCCGATTGGGGGCGTTTGATTACCTGGTGAAACCGATTGACAAGGAGATGATCCTGAAAACCGCAAAAATGGCGTTTGATTTCAAGGCGCTCAGGGATGAAAAGATCAGAATCCGGAAAGAAAACGTCCATATCCGGACAAATCTCGAAGCCGTGTTCAGGAGCGTGAATGAAGGGATCATCTCTTTGGACAATGAAGGCAACATCGTGAACGCCAACAGTCGAATGGCGGATCTGTCCGGTATTCCCGCAAATGAACTGAAGGACAAACATCTGAGAGACATCCGGCAGCGGTCCCCTCTGTTCGACTCGGAACCGTTCAAAGCGATCCTTGGAGGACAGAAGCCCCCTTCGTTTCAAACCATTTGCCGCATACCGGATGATGCCAGAGGAGACAAAACACTGGCGCTCAATTCAGCCGCGCTCATGGACAGGGACGGGTCCAGTATCGGTACCGTTGTCACCATCCGTGACGAAACCCGGGTGACTGCATTGGAAAAACAGCTCAAGGAGCGGTACCGGTTTCATAAACTCATCGGTAAAAGCCGGAAAATGCAGCAGATCTACCAGCTGATCGAAAGCCTTTCAAGGGTGGACACCACCGTGCTGATCACCGGAGAGAGCGGGACCGGCAAAGAGCTGGTGGCCGGGGCGATCCATTACAACGGCACCAGGGCGGGCCATCCCTTTGTCTGCCTGAACTGCTCGGCCCTGTCTGAAAACCTGCTGGAAAGCGAACTGTTCGGACACGTCAAAGGGGCATTTACCAGTGCTGTGGGAAACAGGGCCGGCCGGTTCCAAAAGGCCCAGAACGGCTCCATTTTTCTGGATGAAATCGGGGATGTCTCTCCGGCGATTCAACTGAAGCTTCTGCGGGTGCTTCAGGAGAAAAAATTTGAGCGGGTGGGGGATGCCACCCCCATGGACTCCAATGTCCGGGTGATTGCCGCCACCAACAAGGATTTGAAAACCCTGATTCAGAAAGGCCTGTTCCGGGAAGACCTGTTCTACGGTCTGAAAGTGGTTGAAATGCGGATTCCTCCGCTCCGGGAACGATCGGAAGATATCCCGCTTCTTGTTGATCATTTCATCGACCGGTTCAACACCCGATTCAACCGCCGGATCAAAGAGGTCACCCACGAGGTTCTGGATCTGTTCATGAAATACTCATGGCCCGGAAACGTTCGCGAGCTGGAACATGCCATCGAGCATGCATTTGTGCTGTGTCCCGGCCTTACCATCTCCATGGCGCATCTTCCGCTGGACATCGTGCAAAGTCAAAAAAAACCGGAAGGGTGTATCCAAAAGGCTTTTCCTGTTTCCGATGATCAGATTGTGCGTGCTCTGGAAGAGGCCCGCTGGAACAAAACCAGGGCCGCACAGCGTTTGGGCATATGCCGGCAGACACTTTACCGCAGAATGAAAAAAAACAAACTGGTTTGATCGATACAAGACAGGACCTTGATGACTGTGAACCCCACTTATGAACAACTCGTCCAACGGGTCAAGGAATTGGAACAATCCAATTCCGTCGGTGAACCGGCACATGGGTTACTGTGGGGCAGTGAGGAAACATTCAAAAAAATAGCGGATTTTGTTCCGGTCCAGATATCCATCATCGCCCTTGAAGGCGAGACAAAGTATTTATACGTCAACCGGGAATGGGAAAAAATTATCGGCTATTCAAAGGATGAACTGGCAATCGTCAAGCCCATCGACATTGTTCATCCTGAAATGAAGCACACGGTTTTGGAAAATGCTCAAAAGCGCCTGAGCGGACACAATGCCCCTGACCGGTATGAGTTAAAGGTGGTGACAAAATCCGGAGATACCCGGATGCTGGATTTTTCTGCCATCCCGGTGGTGATTGAAGAACAAAAAGCGGTTTTGACCACCGCCGTTGACATTACCGAGCAAAAGCGGGCGGAAACGCAGCTGCGGGAAAGCAACCACCGGCTGGAATCTTTTTTGCAGGTGAGCCGGCGCATCACCTCTACTTTTTCAAAGAGTGAACTGATGCAGGCGATTGTGGATAACGCGACCCGGGCCATCGGTCTCGGCAGCGGGGCGGTATATCTGCTTTCTGACCATGACACCGTTTATCTGGCTGCCACGGTTCCGCCTCTGCCGGATGGTTTTCCGGAAAAATTCCGGGTGGCGGCCATGGATGATCATCCCCATCTTGCCAAGGCGGCTGCTACGGGCAGGGCTGTTCTCATACCGGACAGCGGGACAGCGGTGCTGACCCCGGCGGAACAGGAAATCCTGCAATTGAGAAACCTGCGCTCCAATCTTTTTCTGCCGATCCGTTTTGCAAACCGCCCCATCGGCGTGCTGATCCTGTCATCCACCACGAAAAAACATGCCTTTACCGACCAGGAGATATCTCTTCTGCAGGGGTTTGCAGACCAGGCAGCCCAGATATTCGAAAACATCAAAAATTTCGAACAGGCCGCCAAACATGCAGAGGAACTGGAGCAGGAGATTGCCGAGCGCAAACAGGCTGAAATGGAACGTGAAAAACTCCAGGGTCAGCTGATCCAGGCCCAGAAAATGGAATCCGTGGGCCGGCTGGCCGGAGGGGTGGCCCATGATTTCAACAACATGCTGGGGGTGATCCTGGGGTATACGGAATTTGCCCTGGGAAAAGTGGATGTAAATTCCGATGTTTCCAGGGATTTGAAAAAAATTCAAAAAGCGGCAAAGCATTCGGCCGAGCTGACCCGGCAGCTGCTGACATTTGCCAGAAAACAGGTCATCTCTCCCAGGCAGCTGGAGTTGAACGACACCGTGGAAAGCATGTTGAGCATGCTGCGCCGGCTCATCGGTGAAGATATCGAACTGGCCTGGCATCCGGGTGCCCATCTGTGGCCGGTGAAAATGGATCCGGCCCAGATCGACCAGATCCTGGCGAATCTGTGTATCAATGCCCGGGATGCGGTCGCGGGTGTGGGCAGGCTTTCCATGGAAACCGGGAATCAGACCTTTGATGCGGCTTACTGCCGGCGTCATCCGGGGTTCGTTGCCGGTGATTTTGTGCGGCTGACGGTCAGTGACAACGGTTGCGGCATGGATAAAACCACATTGGCCCATTTGTTCGAACCGTTTTTCACCACCAAGGAGGTGGGCAAGGGGACCGGCCTGGGGCTTGCTACGGTTTATGGGATCGTCAAACAGAACAACGGGTTCATCAATGTGTACAGCGAACCCGGGCAGGGGGCCACGTTTACCATCTATCTGCCCCGGTTTTTTTCCGATGAGCCCGTTCCCCCGTCAGAACCGGAAAAAACATCCCATTCCGGCGGCACGGAAACCATTCTGCTGGTGGAAGATGAACCCATGATTCTGGAGGTCACCACCGACATGCTTCAGATGCTGGGGTATTCGGTGCTGGCGGCACCTGCACCAGGTGAGGCGATCCGTCTGGCCCAAAATCATGCCGGCCCCATCGACCTGCTCATGAGTGATGTGGTGATGCCGGAAATGAACGGCCGGGACCTGGCGCAAACAGTTACCGGGATTTATCCGGGTATCGGATTGCTGTTCATGTCCGGGTATACCGCCGATGTCATCGCCCATCAAGGCGTGCTGGAGGACGGGGTCGCGTTTATCCAGAAACCGTTTTCCATGGCGTTTCTGGCGGAAAAAGTGCGGGAGGTGCTGGACAGGGTTTAGCAAAAATTCACCAATCATCATTAATCTTTTAAGAGGACCGGTCTTTAGACCGGATCATTTTTTGACATATGGATATCATTGAAAAGATCAACAGACACGGCCTGCTCATGGACGGCGCCATGGGATCGGTGCTGATCCGCCAGGGGCTGGCCGGCAATGAAGCTGCGGAATCCTGGAATATCAAACGCCCGGATATCATCAAGCAGGTTCACGCGGACTATTTTGATGCCGGGGCCGATGTGGTCACGGCCAACACCTATGGGGCATCGCAGCCCAAGCTGAAAAAAATGGGGGCGGACAGGGAGTTTGAGCGTATCAACCGGGAAGGGGTGAGGTTGGCAAAATCGGTGTGCGGCCCGGGACAGTATGTGGCCGCGGACATGGGGGCCATGGGGGAAATGCTCGCCCCGGCCGGGCCGGTGTCCTTTGAAAAGATGAAAGACGCGTTTGCGGCCCAGGCCCGGATCCTGGATGAAGAAGGCGTGGATCTGTTCCTGGTGGAAACCGTGTTTGATCTCAATGCCGGGCTGTGTGCGGTCCAGGCCATTCAGTCGGTGTCGGACAAACCCGTGTTCTGTACCCTGACTTTCAAGGAAACGCCCAGAGGCTTTTTCACCATTTTCGGAAACCCGCCGGAGCAGAGCATGAAAACCCTGGCGGATCAGGGTGTGGCCGCAGTGGGGGCCAACTGTTCCCTGGGCAGCACGGACATGGTGCGGCTGGCGGCCCAGATCCGGAAGTGTATTGATATTCCGGTGATCATCCAGCCCAATGCCGGGATGCCCAGGGCCGGTGCCGGCAACCAGGTGCATTATCCGGAGACCGATGACCGGTTTGTGGCCAACATGACCAAAATCCGGGACCTTGGGGTGGAAATCATCGGCGGGTGCTGCGGCACCACCCCGGAAACCATCCGGAAACTGCGTCTGGCAATGACATGACCTGATGCCCTGCCGGGCACAGTTGATCAAGAAAAGTTGATCAAGAAAACAAGTGGGACAACCCACCCGGAAAGAATGAAAAACAGGAGCTGGATGATACCATGACCTATTCACCGCAGTTAAGTTCCGGATTCACGTTTGCCAGAAACCGGAGTCGGTTTGTTTCCCCGCAGTCGGGCATGTGTTCGTTCTGTACGCAGGACTGCGACGGTACCTGCGAGATCGCCCAGGCAGCCGTTTTAGGGGCACAGACTGTGTATCCCACCACTACCGGAAACAATCAAATTGGGTCGGAAAAAGACTATCCCATCGATTATTCCCATTTCAATATCAACGGCCGGGTGTTCGGGGCCCGGGGCGTTTCTGAAACTCCGGATCAGGCCACCATCTTTAACGTAAACCTGGAGCGGACCTATGGGTTTTTCAACCCCGTGAAGATGGCCATGCCCGTGATCCTGCCGGCCCTGATCAAGCTGAACTGGCAGGATTATTTTGCCGGTGCCGCCATGGCCGGAGTGACCTGTGTGATCGGGGAACATGCCAGAAACAACGACCCGGATTTGAAGATCGAGCAAGGACAGGTAACTGATTTCCCGCTGCTGGAAAAAGCGTTGGACTGCTTTGTCAAATATGACAGAGGGTATGGTCAGATCGTTGTGCAATGCAATGTGGATGATGATCTGATGGGGGTGCCGAAGATCGCCATTGAAAAATACAGGGCCAAAGCCATTGAGATCAAATTCGGACAGGGTGCCAAAGGTACCCAGCCAGCCATCCGGGTCAAGGACCTTGAGACCGCACTGGCCAAACAGGCCCAGGGGAACCTGGTGTATCCGGACCCCGGTGATCCGGTGGTTCAAAAGGCATATGAAGACGGGGTGTGTCCCAATTTTTATACCTATGGCCGGTTGCCGTTGTGGACCCAGGCCTCCCTGTCGGACCACATAGACAGGTTACGGGATATGGGGGCAAAAAATATTTATTTCAAGATGGCGGGATATGACCGTGCCGATATTGAAGAAGTCATCCGGATTGCGTGTCAGGCCAAAGTGGACATGATCACCTTTGACGGGGCCGGTGGCGGTTCCGGGTACAGCCCGTCAAAAATGATGAATGAATGGTCGTTGCCCACCGTCTGTCTGGAAGATGCCGTGGTCCGCATCTGTCACCGGCTGAAATCGGAAGGATACCGTCTGCCGGCCATGGTGATGACCGGCGGATTTGCCAGCGAGGATCAGGTGTTCAAGGCTCTTGCGTACGGGGAGGGCCATGTGCTGGGGATCGGGTTGTGCCGGGCGTCCATGGCGGCGGCCATGACCGGGAAAACCATTGGAGAGCAGATCAAAAACGGTCAGGTGCCGGAAAAATTCAAATCCTATGGGGCCACCATCGAGGAAATTTTCTGTGATCTCCCGGATCTGCGTGCCCTGTATGGCACACAGGCAAACACATTTTCCACAGGGGCCATCGGGGTATTTTCCTATCTCAACAAAATTGCTTTTGGATTAAAGCATTTTGCCGCCTTGAACCGGAAGTTCAGCCTTGATCTTCTGGACAAAACGGATCTCATCCCCCTGACATCTGAGGCCAGGGTATTGATGGCAGGTCAATGGTTTGTCCAGTGATGCCGAACCGGCGGATAAAAGGAATGTCGTTCCGGAGTTTTGAGCGCATCAATGTTCTTTTTTTTTCTCTTTTTTCTCTTTCCGTTTTTCTTTCAGGGTTTTTTCCGCCTTTTTTTTAACGGTTTTTTGAGTATCCCGTGCTTTGCTCATGATGCGGCCTCCATTATAGATGTGGCAGAGTTGAAAACAAATGGATTGTATCTTTGTTCTGTCAGGACTGCAAGCGATGATTGCATCATCCCTGTGCCATGGTGTCAATCATCCGGCCGTCATATGGGTTGAGAAATTCCGCGGCTTCTGGTACATCACTGGATCATGAAACATGCTGTGCTCATAAACAACGCCCATATTGAAAATTTCAGTGTCCGGCACCTGGGGGCGTATCTGATATCCCGGGGATTCCGGGTATCGGTCATCCATTATGAGAGCCGCAAGGAAGCCGTGTTCGAGCCGATGCCGGCAAAGGCCCTGGAGATTCTGGCCGATTTCTGTAAAGATACCGATCTGGTGGGCATCACTCTTTTGACCACCCATCTGCTGCCCCGGTGCCGCCGGATCACCCGGTACCTGAAAGACCGGATCACGGCCCCGGTAATCTGGGGCGGTCCGCCCGTGATTGCCGATCCGGTTCAGTTTCTGGACGAGGCCGAGCTGGTGTGCGCCGGAGAAGGGGAAACCGTGATGGAACAGCTGTTGAACCAGGTGCCGGTCGATCAGATTCCCGGCCTGGGGTATGTGGCAGCCGACGGCCGTGCCGTGGTCAATGACCTGCCCCCCATGCTGGATGTCAATGACCTGCCCGTTCCCCGGGTGGACCTGGAAAACGGGTATGTGCTGACCGATTCCGGCCTGGCCCCCATGAAAGACCATATCCCGGCCACCTTGTCCACCTACAGCGTTTTGCTGGTCCAGGGGTGTCCCTACAGCTGTTCCTACTGCCTGAACAGCCGGTTGAGGCAGGTGTTTGAGCGCAAAGGTCCGTATGTTCGCAAAATAGAGGTGGACCGGGTCATGGAGGAGCTGGTGTGGGCCAAAACCCATATCCCGCATCTGAAGCGGATCATCATCGATGACGATGATTTTTTTCTTAATTCCGAAGACCGGATGGCCCGGTTTCTGGACCGGTACATGAAAGAGATCCGCCTGCCCGTGTTTTACATCCAGGCCAACACCCGGCAGATCACCGAAGCCAAGCTGGAAATTCTCGTGAACAGCGGCCTGGATCTGCGGTACCTCAAAATCGGGCTTCAGTCCGGCAGTCCCCGGATCAGCCGGGAGATCTTCCACCGCCCCCTGGACCGGGAAGCCTACCTGAAAAAGCTGGAAATGGTGATGCAAAAAGGCATCCGGGTGATGATCGATGTGATTTCAGACAACCCTTATGACACCGTGGCGGACAAACACACGGTGCTGGGGTTCTATCTGGAAATTTTGAAGCGGATACCGGACCCGCCCATCGAACGGCCCGTGAAAATCTACGACCACAAACTGATGTACTATCCAGGCACACCATTGTATGAACGGGTGCTGAAGGACGGGCATATCCGGGCTGATTACGTGGATCAGGTCCTTCTGAAACGCAGCACGCTTCGCCTGCACGAAGAAGACCGGGACCATGATGCCCTGATGGTGTCGCTGTTCAATACCGTGGCCAACCGCAAACCGTTTCACCGAAGCGCACACCTGCTGCTCCGGATGCTGGCGGTCCCGCCGGTGTTCCGGGCCGCGGTAAGGTACGGGCTGGCCGGCATCCTGAACCGGGTCTCACGGGTCCCGGCCGTGGCCAGGCTGTTGGGGAAAGACACCCCATAGCCCCCGGGAGGGACATGGATGAGGTCAGACACCGGGTTCACAAAAACAGACACCAGGTCAGAACAGCGACCCGTTCAGGAGTGATCCTGGACCGGTTATCGAGGAGAACATGTCATGAATGACAGCCATTTTGACGATTACAGCGCCCTGGACCATCCCGGGATTCTGGCGTATATCTTTCATCCAAGGGCTTCCATGCGGCCGCCAGGCCCCGATGACTTCCTGATTCCGGTGGGGGACGGTGTCCACATCGGGGCCTGTTTCCATGTGGCCGGCAAAAATGCCCCTATCATTGTGTTTTTTCATGGCAACGGGGAGATTGTAACTGATTACGATGATCTGGGGCCGTTGTATACCCGAATGGGTATCAATTTTTTTGTGGTGGATTACCGGGGGTATGGCTGGTCAACGGGCACTCCCACGATATCGGACATGATGGCGGACAGCCACCGGATCATGGATTTTGTGACCCAGTGGTGCCGGGATCAGGGATTCTCCGGGGCTTTGTCGGTTATGGGCCGGTCTCTGGGCAGTGTCTCAGCCATCGAGCTGGCAGGCACCCGGCGGTCCGAGGTGGTGACCCTGATTGTGGAAAGCGGGTTTGCCGGTACCGAAAGCCTGCTCCGGGTCCTGGGGATCGATCCGGCGGCCCGGGGCATCCGCATGACCCCGGAACTGGACAACCGGGAAAAGATCCGGCAGTGGACCGGGCCGGCATTGGTCATCCACGGGGAACAGGATCAGCTGATCCCCTTTTCCCACGGCCAGGCCCTGTACGATGCCTGTCCGTCCGCTGAAAAAAAATTATTAAAAATTGCCGTGGCCGGGCACAACGACATTTTCCTGCGCGGTCTGGATCCGTATCTGTCCGCTGTGAAATCCATGGTCGTGCCGGAGACATGACTGTTCTGCCGCAGCGGAAATAATTAATCAAATTCAGGGATATGGTTGACATTTTGGCCTGCAGATGGTTATACAGTACTGGATTATTCCGGCGCAACCGGCCGGTATCGAAAAACACAAAACAACCATAGAGGATACGGCATGATTCAATCGATTCTGATGATGGGGGGACTGGGGGTGGTTATCGGCACTGCCCTGGTGATCGCGTCCAAGGCGTTTTATGTGTATGAAGATCCCAAGGTTCTGGCGATCGATGATGTGCTGCCCGGTGCCAACTGCGGCGGCTGCGGCCTGCCCGGGTGCACGGCCAATGCCCAGGCCATCGTGGAAGGAAAAGCCAGTGTCAACTCCTGTGTGGCCGCTGGCGATGATGTGGCCCAGGCCATTGCCGCCATCATGGGGGTATCGGTGACGGACAAGGAACCGGAGTTTGCCGCACCGGGATGTTATTACGGCAATGCCAAGGCCGATCTCAACTATGACTATCAGGGGATCAGGGACTGCCGGGCCGCTGCCATGCTTCTGGGCGGCATGAAGGTCTGCCGTATCGGGTGCCTGGGGCTGGGGACCTGCGTCACGGCCTGCATGTTCAACGCCCTGTCCATGGGCCCGGACGGGCTGCCTGTGGTAAATGAGGAAAACTGCACCGGGTGTGGTGCCTGTGAAAAGATCTGCCCCAAAAACATCATCGGGCTGACATCGGTGACAAGACGGATCATCCGGGAATACACGGTCCAGGACTGCACCACGCCCTGCCAAAGGGCTTGTCCTTCCGGGCTTGATATAAGAAAATATGTGGGACTGATCCAGGAAGGGGACTATGCCGGTTCACTGGCCGTGATAAAGGAAAGAATGCCTTTTCCCACGGTCATTTCCCGGATCTGTCCCCAGCTGTGCGAATTTGACTGCCGGCGCCTGCTTCAGGATGAAACCGTTGCCATCAACGATCTGAAGCGGTTTGTCTGCGATTACGAAAGAAAACAGGCGGAACGGATTCAGCCCTATAAAGCCCCGGCCACGGACAAGAAAGTGGCCGTGATCGGCGGCGGTGCGGAAGGCTTGTCCGCCGCTTATTTCACGGCCCGACTGGGCCATGCGGCCACGGTGTTCGAGAAAACAGACGTGCTGGGGGGCATCCTGCGCACCGCCATCACCAGAGACCGCCTGACCATGGATCTGCTGGACTGGGATATCCAGGGCATCCAGGATCTGGGGGTCACGATCAAAACCGGCGTGTCCGTGGGCACCGACATCACCATTCCTCAGCTGCTGACAGCAGAAGGCTTTGATGCCGTGTTCATCGCCACGGGCGGATGGGACTCCCGCATGGCCAGAAATGAAGGGGACAACCCTGTACCGCTGTTTCCCGGTGCCCATCTGCTCATCGATTTGGTGCGCAGCGGCCGGGACGAAAAGATCCAGGTGGATTGCGGGAAGCATGCCGTCATCGCCGGGGGTGGCAAATATCTGTCGACGGCCGTGAAGACGCTTCTGGACAAGGGCGCTGAAACGGTCACCATTGTATCCAGAAATCCGGAAAACGCCCCGGATGTGGACCTGTCCGATCTGGACCCGGCCGCTGCCGGGGCTGTGACCGTGGTATGCCATGCCGGTATCACCAGGGTGACGGGTCAGGAAGAGACCCTGACCGGCGTTGAGGTGGCGGACCTGAATTCCGGTGAAAGACAGGTCATTGCGGCGGATACATTGATCATCGGTGCCGGCCGGTTCCCGGAACTGGTGTTTGTGCCGGTGAAAGAAGTCGATGAGAACGGTGAAATGATTGCCGGGAGCGCCTTGACCTGGGAAGGGCTCGAACTGCCCAAGAAACCGGATGTCCGGCCCCAGATCGGCCTGCTGTCTGGACAGGACGTCATTTCCGAATATCCGTCCGCCGTGTCGGCCATCAATGGCGGCCGGAAAGCGGCGGCTGCGGTGCATCATTACATGTATGGTCTCGAATTTCAGGATCCGGACCTGTTGATCACGAATCAGACCCGGCTTCAGAATGTCACGGAGATCAGGCAGGTGGAAACCAGTCCGAAAACCCCCTGGGATGATCTGGCCCAGCCCATGGCGGCCGCCACCGGGTTTTCCGAGGCCAATGCCCGCAGGGAATCGGACCGGTGTCTCCAGTGCGGTCTGATCTGCTATGAAAAACAACAGGCGGTGTGACGCGATGTAACCGTTATTGAAAACAGGTAAAAACAATGGGGCCGACATCTGGATTCTTCAGATGCCGGCCCCTTGTTATTCAGGCCTTCTATATGGAGAGAAAGATCAGCTGAACGCTTTTTCCAGATCCGGGACGATCTGTTTTTTCCGGCTCATGATGCCGGGCAGCCAGGCTTTGCCGTCTTTGGGGGCCACACCGAAGGCTTTTTCGATGACCGATTCATCATCGGATGCCACCAGCAGCTCGGTGCCTTCCTTCATGATGTCGGTGAGCATCAGCAGCACGGAATGATGGCCTTTTTCCGCTTTCAGGTCCCGGATGTCCTTTTCCAGCTTTGCCTTGATGCCGTCCACGATGGACAGGTCCACCAGTTCCAGCTGGCCGACGCCCACGCCCTTGCCGCTCATGTTGAAGTCCTTGTAGTCCCGGAACACCAGTTCCCGGATCGGGGTGCCTTCCACGGCGGATTTGACCTTGAACATCTCGATGCCCAGCGCTTCCAGGTTGGATTCACCGCAGATTTCAGACAGTTCCGCGCACACGGCCTTGTCCTCGTCCGTGCAGGTGGCGGACTTGAAGATCACGGTGTCGGACAGGATGGCGCACAGCATGATGCCGGCGATATCCTTGGGAATTTCCACGCCCAGGTACTTGTACATGCGGGAGATGACGGTGCAGGTGCAGCCTACCGGCCAGATCCAGCATTCCAGGGGCTGACCCGTGGTCACGTCCCCGAGTTTGTGATGGTCCACGATTCCCAGAATATTGGCCTGTTTCAGGTCATCCGGGCTCTGGGCCAGGTCGGAATGGTCCACCAGGTAGACGTCCTTGCCGGCATAGCTGGTTACCACGGCCGGGGCGGCCACGCCGAATTTGTCCAGCACGAACTTGGATTCCGGGTTGAGTTCTCCCTGGGCTGCCGGGGCGATATCCTCACCCAGTTTTTTCTTGAGATCCGCCAGAGCAATGGCGGCACAGACAGAGTCTGTATCCGGGTTTTTGTGGCCAAATACCAAAGTTGTCATAAAACCTCCTAACTGATTAATGTCAAGTTTATGCAAAAGCGATGATGCGTTTTTCTCACTCATCATCATTAAAATTCAAGGGTTGGATTCAAAATCCAGTGTTGATTTTATGTCTGGACCGGCCCTCTGTCCTGTGCGGTCCGACCGCGGGAAAACGGGCATATCCTGTTAAAATCAGAGTATCTTATAAAATTAATCGGCAATATACACAAGGAAAATTTTAAAAATACCCCCCGGCTTTTTCCGCAGTCTGTTCAAACCTTCAGACCTGTGATATATAGACGGTTTCAAGAATTCAAGATAAAGGAAATATCAATGGTGATGCAGTTGACAGGCGGCCAGCGCAAATATCTGCGGGGGCTGGCCCATCATTTGAATCCCGGGGCGTTCGTGGGGACCAAAGGGGTGACCCAGGCCCTGGTTGAGGAGATCGAGACCGCCCTGGACGGGGCGGAACTGATCAAGATCAAGTTTGTGGATCACAAGGACAAGGAGATCAAAGCAGGGCTCCTGGAAGAAATATCCCGCCGGACCAACGCGGGGATTGCCGGTATGGTGGGTCATGTGGCGATTCTGTACCGGCCCCATGGCAATCCGGAGAAACGGCGGATTCATCTGCCCTGAAAACAATGATCGTTTTAGTTTCAAATCAAACCCCATATTAACCATTATAATAGTAAGGACATACCCCATCCCATGAAAGTCGGTATTATCGGCCTGCCCCAGACAGGCAAGAAAACCCTGTTTCAGATTCTGACGGGAAATGCGGCCGTGGACCCGGCAAAGACGAACAAACCCGTGCCCGGTGCCGCGGACATCCTGGATTCCCGGTTCAACACCCTGGTAAAAATGTATGAACCCAAAAAACAGGTCCGGGCCCGGCTGGACCTGGTGCTGCTGCCCAAACTGGAGGCGGAGACCATTGCCGCGGGAGAGATCTTCCGGGACATTGCGGACATGGATGCCATCTGCCATGTGATCCGGGCCTTTGAAGATGATGCGGTGTATCATGCGGCCGGATCGGTGAATGCCTGGCGGGATTTTGAAAGCGTGAATGCGGAACTGCTCATGCATGACCAGATTTTTGCGGAAAAACGGATCCAGCGGCTCACCGATGAGGTGAAAAAAATCAAGGATGAGTCCCGGCAGAAAGAACTGGCCCTGATGCAGCGCATCCAGCAGCATCTGGAACAGGAAATCCCTTTGCGGTTGATGGCACTGACCCCGGATGAGGAAAAAATGATCCGAAGCTATCCGTTCATCACCCGGAAGAAAATGGTGATCGCCGTGAACGTGGCTGAAGATGATCTGGGAAACCGGGATCTGTTGGACCGGTTTGCGCCGGCCTGCCAGGCCCAGGCCATCGAGGCCATGCTGGTTTCGGCCAAGGTGGAAGCGGAGATCGTCTTGCTGGATACCGAAGAAGAGAAACAGGAGTTTCTGGAGGCCCTGGGCATCGAGGAAACCGCTCTGGAAACACTCACCCGTCTGTGCCTGAGATCCCTGAACCTGATCTCTTTTTTCACTGTGGGCAAGGATGAGGTGCGGCAGTGGCTGGTTCGAGAGGGCAGCACCGCTCCCCAGGCCGCAGGGGTCATTCATTCGGACCTGGAAAGAGGGTTCATCCGGGCCGAGGTGTTTTCCTATGAGGATCTGGTATCCCTGGGGTCTGAAGCGGAACTGAAAAAAGCCGGGCGGTTTTTTGTGGAAGGAAAGACCTACCCGGTCAAGGACGGGGATATCCTCAACATCCGGTTCTCGGTTTGAGAAGCGCGGGTTCCGCATTCCGTAGTCTGCCTGAAGGCCGGCCGGCGTAACCCATGAGATTTTTGTTCAATGCTTTGCGGCTGGGCCGGCGCCTGAAGGCTTTGGACTGGTAATGCCCGGCAGCCCAGGGGCTATTCCGGGGCGGCGGCGTGGGCCTCGGTGAGCCGCTGTTTCAGGTAGTCCAGATCCCCGGCATCGTATTCATCCAGATCAAAACAGTACCCGTCTTCCCCTAACAGCCCTTCAGGGATCAGGTCGCCTTTTTCCTCCGGGTCCGTGATCATTTCCCCGTAAAAGCACACCGACAGCCACCGGTTGTCCGGGTCGTCATCGATGACATCCACCATGGCGAACAGGGAGCGCTGTTTCTGAAGATCGTGTTTCGGCCGGACCGAATAACTGACGGAAGGCCTTGCCACAAACTCCAGCGCAGTGTCTTCGAAGGTGTTCAGGTGGGCCAGCAGCTCTTCAAATGCCTGTTTGATCCGGGTGTCGGTGTCGTTCCAGTCTGAAATGAACAGGTCCAGTTCTGCGGTCATTGTTTTTCTCCCATATGTTTGAGCAGGTGTCCGATTTCAGGAAAAATCAGCTCATTGCAGGCCAGTTTGCAGGCGTTGAGACTGCCGGGGATGCAGAACACCAGAATGTTTTTGATAATCCCGGCCGTGGCCCGGGACCCGATGGCCGCGGAATCGATCTCCTCGAAAGACAGCTGGGCAAACACCGGGCCGAACGCGGTCAGGGTTTTGTCAAACAGCGGCAGCACCGCTTCGATGGTGACATCCCTGGGGCTGAGACCGGTGCCGCCGGTCATGATCACGGCATGGGGGGCGATTTTTTCCGTCACATGGGTCAAAAGGGTCTGGATGTCGGTGACATCGTCGTTGACCACCTGGTGGATCACCACCTCATGTCCCTCTTTTTTGGCCTGTTTCTTGATCCAGGCCCCGCTTTTGTCATCGGCCAGTTTCCGTGTGGTGGATATGCTGATCACCGCGATCCGGATTTGCCGGACCGCGTTTTTTCTGTGTTCCTGCGTGCTCATGAATGGATTTCCCTGAATACCAGATCCTGATTGTCATGTTCGGACACATGCACCTGGATGGTGTCCTGATGGCCCGTGTCCACAAAAACCCCTTTGTAATCCGCCTGAATGGGCAGTTCCCGGTGGCCCCTGTCCACGAGGACGGCCAGTTCGATGCGGGCGGGCCGGCCGAAATCCATGAGCGCTTCCATGGCGGCCCGGATGGTTCTGCCGGTGTACAGGACATCGTCCACCAGAACGATGCGGGTGTCATCCACGCTGAAGGGGATGTCCGACGGCCGGACCACTGGCTGGTGACTGATCTTCGTCCAGTCATCCCGGTACATGTTGATATCCATGCTGCCCACGGGTATCGTGACCTGTTCGATCTTCTGTATCAGGCCTGCCAGCCGGTGGGCCAGAAAATCTCCCCGGGTCTGAATTCCCACCAGGGCCAGATTGTCCGCTCCCTGGTGTTTTTCAATGATTTCATGGGCGATCCGGGAAAGGATCCGTTTAAAATCCTGGGCATCGAGAATGGGCCGCGTCTGTGTCATGGACTGCCTTTCATTACAAAGGGGTTGATACCTGAAAAATATGTACCACCTTTTCCGTTAAGGAGCAATACCTTGATTTTCAGGGTGACTCGGATATAATGCAGGCTCGGAAATGATTTTTGCCGGGGGAAAAATATTGATGGAACTGGATTGCACGGGGGTGATTCTGGCCGGAGGAAAAAACAGCCGGCTTCCCGGAAAAAAAAAGACCTTTCACCGGGTGGGGGAACACAGTATCCTTGAAAGGTTGTGTACGCTTTTCTCAAAACTGTTCAAAGAGACGATCATCGTGGTGAACGAGCCTGAAGAGTTCATGGGCCTGGACATGATGGTGGTGACCGACATCATCCCGGCCCGGTGCGTGCTGGCAGGACTTCATGCCGGCCTGTTCTACGCCTCGTATCCCTATGCCTATGTGACCGCCTGTGACATTCCGTTTGCCAGCGAAGCCGTGATCCGGCATCTGGTGGACCGGGTCCGACCCGGGGATCACGTGGTCATTCCCCGGACGGATGACGGGCTGGAACCTTTGTCGGCCGTGTATTCCAAACAGTGTATTCCCCTGATCGAAGAAAGTCTGAAAAACAATATCTTCATGATCAAGAAGTTTTACAAAAAAAACCATGTCCGTGAAGTGCCCGTGTCGGTCTTGAGAAAACTGGACCCGGGTATGGGGTTTATTTTCAACGTAAACACGCCGGCGGATCTTGAAAAAGCCCGCCAGATGGCAAAATGATGGGGCTATAATGGGGTCAGGCCTGCGTTATTGTAGTTATTGGCCCCAATAACTACAATAACGCAGGCCTGACCCCACCCCATCCGCGATGAAAGGAAAAATGGATGGATAAAAAGAGCAGTCCCGTGACCCTGGCAGAGATGGTGGCACAGATGAAGGCCCATCCCCGGTTTTCCGAGGCCGGGATGATCCTGGCCCATAACGGGGTGGTAAGGGAAAATTCCAGGGATGGAAAACCGGTGTCCGGGCTTGAGATTCAGGTGGATCATGACCGGCTCGAACAGATTCTGGCAAAGGAGCGGGCCCGGGAAGGTATTCTGGACATTCAGGTGCATATCCAGGAAAACAGGCCGCTGAAGGTGGGGGATGATGTCATGTATCTGGTGGTGGCCGGCAATATCCGGGAAAACGTGATCGCGGCCCTGACCGACACCTTGAACCAGATCAAAGAGGAGGCCACCCGGAAAACCCAGTTTTTTGAATAACGGCCATGCCCTGTCGGACACAACAAACCATGAAAGAATTTAGCGGGCTGACCTGTTCTTTCATTTAAACGCATCTGACCCAAAAGGAACACCCATGACTGATTTTACCCACCTGGACGACCAGGGCCGTGTGCGCATGGTGGATGTGGGGGACAAAAACGAGACCCGGAGAACCGCGGTGGCGGAAGGCATCGTTGTCATGCAGCCGGACACGCTTGACCGGATCATGGAAGAGAAGGTGAAAAAAGGCAATGTCCTGGAAACCGCCCGGATCGCCGGCATCATGGCGGCCAAGAAAACATCGGACCTCATTCCCATGTGTCATCCGCTGAATATCACCCATGCGGGCATCGACTTTTTTTTCCAGATCGAGACCCATTCTGTCCGGATCGAGGCCACCGTGTCCCTGACCGGCCGGACCGGGGTGGAGATGGAGGCGTTGACCGCGGTTTCCGTGGCCGGACTCACCATCTATGACATGTGCAAATCCTACGACAAAGGCATGACGATCACAGGCATCCGCCTGATGTCCAAGTCCGGGGGAAAGAGCGGGACCTGGCAGGCGGCGGAATTTCCTGAAAACAGGAATTCCCCGGTGTGACAGACATGATGATCACCCTGGAAAACTTAGGGTTTCTGGGGGCCGGGTTTGTCCTGGGCGTGCTGGTATGCGCCGTGCTGGTCCGCATCACCGGGGCCATGGCCGCCAGCCGGATGAAACAGGTGTCGGACCAGGCGTTGTACCAGCATGCCAACCGGTTCATGGAGATGGCGGACCGGTACTTCAAAGGCTATGTCCGGGAGGCGAAAAACGATTTCACCCTTCAGGGGGAAGCGCTCCGGCAGACCATGGACCCGGTGAAACAGGCCCTGGACCAGTATGAAACCCGGCTCCAGGCCATGGAAGCCTCCCGGGAGCGGGCCAACGGCGCGATCTTTGAGCACCTGGCCCAGATGGGACGGGTCCAGCACCAGCTGCACCTGGAAACCGGGAACCTCGTCAAAGCCCTTCGTCTGCCCCATGTCCGGGGCCGGTGGGGGGAGATCACGCTGAGGAAGGTGGCGGAGCTGGCCGGCATGGCCCGGTTCTGCGATTTCCAGGAACAGCCGGTCCAGGGATCGGGTAAAGGGGCTCTTCGGCCGGACATGGTGGTGACCCTGCCGTCCGGCCGTCATATCGTGGTGGATGCCAAGGTGCCGCTCATGGCGTATCTGGAGGCCCTGGAAACGGACAACGACGCGGAAAAACAGGCCCGAATGGCCGACCATGCCCGTCAGGTGGCGGCCCACATCACCCAGCTGTCATCCAAGGGATATGCCGCCGCATTCTCCCCGTCTCCGGAGTTTGTGGTGCTGTTCATTCCCGGGGAAAACTTTTTTTCCGCGGCCCTGAGCCAGCAGCCGGATCTCATCGAACAGGGCGTGGAAAAAGGGGTGATTCTGGCCACCCCCACCACCTTGATCGCCCTGCTGAAAGCGGTGGCCTATGCCTGGCAGCAGAAAGAAGGCATCGAGAACGCGGAAAAGATCCGCACAACCGGGATGACCCTGTACAAGCGCCTGTGTACCGTGGCGGAGAGCATGAACCGCCTGGGAAAGGACATCGGCGCCTGTGCGGCCAGTTTCAACCGGACCGTGAAAGTCATGGAAAAACAGGTGCTGCCCCCGGCCAGGGATCTGGAGCGACTGGGGGCCGGGACCGGGAACGTGCCGGATCTCACCGCTGTCAATCCGCCGGAGACCTGTTCAACGCTGTTCAAGGAAAGGCCTGATCGTGAAGAGTAAAACAAAGGATCACCCCCGGCAGATTCAAAATCGTCAGAATCAGTACCGGGGTCTGGGGATTTCAGCAAAAATTATTCTGGTCCTGATGCTGATATCCCTTTACGGGTGCGGCATCCTGACCGACAGAGAGCAGATCGAGGCCCCGGAGCCGGCCCTGGAAAAACTGACCGGAAACCGGTATCCGGATTTTTCGGACACGTTTGATTTTTCAGGATTTCAGGCGGCCCTGGACCAGAGCCTGGTGTATTACCAGAGGCTGCCGGCATCCCGGATGGTGGCGTTTGGACCGGATCAGTACCCGGCGGCCCACATGATCGCATCCCTGGAAACCCTTCGCACCTTTCTGGAGACCGGTCCTCCGGTATCGGAGGTGAACCGGTTTGTCCGGGACCGGTTCCATGTGTATGCCAGCACGGCCAACGACACTACCCAGGTGCTGTTCACCGGATATTTCGAACCCACCTACAGGGGCAGCCTGGTTCCGGATGAGCGGTTTCCGTATCCTCTGTACCCGGTTCCCGCAGATCTTGTGGAGATCGATCTGTCAAAATTTTCCGACCGGTACCAGGGGCATGACCGGCTCAGAGGGCGGGTGGCCGGCAATCAGGTGGTGCCTTATTTTTCCAGAAAACAGATTAATCAGAAGAGCGATTTTCATTTGCAGGCCCGGCCCGTGGCCTGGCTGGAAAGCCGGGTGGACCGGTTTTTCCTGGAGATCCAGGGGTCGGGACGGCTCCAGACACCGGAAAACGGGATCGTTCGGATCCAGTATGCCGGCACCAACGGCAATCCCTACCGGTCCATCGGCCGGTACCTGATCGACAACCAGGAGATCGAGCGGGAACAGATGTCCATGCAGGCCATCCGGCAGTGGCTGGACGACAATCCCCAACGAATGGACGAGGTGCTCCATTACAACGACAGCATGGTGTTTTTCAAGATCGGGACCGGCGGGCCCTTCGGCAACATCAACGTGACGTTGACCCCGCTGCGGTCCATGGCCACGGATCACCGGATTTTTCCCAAAGGGGCCCCGTGCTTCATTGAAACCCGGCTGCCGGACCGGTCCGCTTTTTCCCCTGAAGACACGGATACGGAACCACTCACCGGGGAACCTTTGTCCTCCTGGAAACCCGTATCCCTGTTTGTCATGAACCAGGATACCGGGGGGGCTATCCGGGGACCGGGACGGGCCGACCTGTTCTGCGGCAGTGACGCCTATGCCCGGTTTACCGCCGGCCACATGAACGTGAGGGGCCGCATGTATTTTCTGGTGATGAAATAAGGAAGACAAGTCACTGCCAGACAATGTCGGCGCAGGAAAATGCCAGAACGACAGGACTGCCCGGCCGGAGATCCAGGCGGGCGGCCCGGCCGGGTGTCATGCCCAGCAGAAAGGACTGGCCCCCGGCATCGATGGTGGTCATGATCTCGTTGTGACGGCCGGTCATATACATGGATTGAACGGTTCCTGAAATCCGGTTGTCTTCTGGGACATCGGTTTGTTCCGGCCGGGTCAGCCGGATATGTCTGCGCTGAATCACGGCGGTTTTTTCCGGGGAACCCCCCGACGGCAGAAGGATGAACTGGCCGTCATCCAGGTGCCGGATCCATGCCTGCGGGTCCCGGCCGTTGCGGGTGTAGGGGCCTGGAATGACCACTTCCCGGCCCGTGGCAAACAGGGCCCCGTTGTTGACGGACAGCTGGGTGTCACTGCATGTGAACAGCCAGGCCAGGTCATGGCTGGTGATGACCAGGGTGGTGCCCCGGTGATCCCGGGCCGACAGAGACGCGTTCCGGATCAACGCGGCACTCTGGGCATCCACGCTGGCCACGGGTTCATCCAGCAGCAGGACGTCCGGTTTCAGAATGAGCCGGGCCGCCAGGGCCACCCGCTGGGCTTCCCCGCCGGACAGTTCATGCCACTGCCGGAAAGCGAACCGGTCAAAATCCAGCCCCACCTCCGCCATGACCTGTTTCACCCGCTGTGTCAGGTCCGGGGACGTCTGCCGGAGTCTCAGGCCATAGGCGATGTTGTCGAACACCCGCCGCTTGAGCAGGTAGGGTTTCTGGGTGACCAGGGTGACCCTGCCGGAAATCTCCGGGGAAAACGGATAACCGGGGCGGCCGCTGAAGAAAACCGTGCCCGAAGACGGGCGCATCACAAACGCCAGGATTTTGAGCAGTGTGCTCTTTCCGGAGCCGTTGGGTCCCATCAGCCCGGTAATGGAACCTTTGGGGATTTTCAGGTCAGGGATGTTCAGGACCGGTTTGTCCCCGTAAGAATGGGATACTCGCTCCAGCCGGTATATGGGAGACGCCGGGCTCACTGTTTCCTCAGAAACGACAGACAGACATTGACACACAGGGCAATGCCGATGAGAACGATGCCCAAAGCGATGCCGTCGGCAAACAACCCCTTGTTGGTTTCAAGGGCGATGGCCGTGGTCATGGTGCGGGTATGGTATTTGATGTTGCCGCCCACCATCATGGCGATGCCCACTTCCGTGAATACCCGGCCGAATGCCGTGACCACACCCGCCAGAATCCCGTACCGCACCTCCCACAGACAGGTGCGCACAATGTGGTGCCTGCCCGCGCCCAGCGACACCAGGGTCAGCTTCAGGTCCGGATCGATGTTTTCCACGGTGGCGGCGGTGATGGCGATGACAATGGGCAGGGCCAGCACGGTCAGGCCCATGGCGATGCCCGTGAGGGTGAACAAAAGGTTCCAGTCTCCCAGAGGCCCCCGGCTGGAGATCACCGCATAGACGATGAGGCCGATGCAGACCGTGGGCAGGGCCAGCAGGGTGTCCACCAGGGTCTTGACATGGCGTTTGCCGGGAAAGGTGAAATACCCCAGCGCAAACCCCAGGGGCAGCCCGATCACAAGACTCACGAGAATGGCGCTGAAAGATACCCTGAGGGTGGCGGATATGGCGGACATGGTGGCCGGATCCAGATGGATCAGCAGAAAAACCGCCTTGATGAAGCCGTCAGCGATAAAGTCCATCAGAAGCCGGCAGCAGGGAAAAAGATGTTGTCGGAAAACGTCATTTCCTGAAACCCTGGTTCTTTAACGGTCTTTTAAAAACAGTTCATGGTATTCATCTTCAGAGATGTGTTTCTTGAGATAGTCATGGATGCACTGATAGATCTTTTCCAGTTCTTCTCCGGACAGCCGTGGGATAAAGGTTTCCATAAACGTGTCTTCTGAAAATTTCTGCAGGTAGAACATGATGGTCTGTTCATCGGTTTTCCGGTCCATGCCAAAGGCGCCCAGGCCCTGGTAGGTGTGAATGAAATCATGGGTGTCTTTCTTCATCGGGTCTCCTGATACCGTTCGTTTTCTAAAAGATGCTGACCATTTTTAACCTGAAACAACCTGTGACGCAAGTGTTGACAAATATATTTGTTCTGATTTAATGGTTGGGTAACACTGTTCTAATACAATTCTAGCAAAAAAAAGATAAAAAACAATTCCGGCGGGAACCGGTATGGGCGGTGCAAGGGGCAACGTCTCCCGTGTTTTTCCGCACCCCATTTTTTTTGCAAGGAGGCAGTATGGCAATCCATTTGCACCGGGCAATGGACAAGATCAAAAGAGAGATCCTTTCCCTGGGCGCGCTGGTGGAGGACCGGTTCAGGAAATCCATTCAGGCGGTGCGCACCAAAGACCTGGAACTGGCACAGTGGATCATCGATTCGGATTATGAAGTGGATGAACGGGAAATCGAGGTGGAAGAGGAATGCCTCAAGATTCTGGCTTTGTATCAGCCCGTGGCCACGGATCTGCGCCTGATCATCGCGGTGATCAAGATCAACAACGACCTGGAACGGATTGCCGATTATGCGGGCAATATTGCCCGGCGGTTCATCACTTCGGCCCATGATCCCGGAAAATTCAAGTATGATTACACCGCCATGGCAGACCAGGCGGTCAATATGCTGAAGTTGAGCCTGGACGCCCTGGTGGGAACGGATGTGGCCACGGCCTATCATGTGCTGGAAATGGATGAGGCGGTCAATGCCATGAGAGATGACGCCTATAGAACCATGAAAGCGGACATCCAGGCCCATCCGAACATGGTGGCGGAGATCATCAACATGTACCTGATTTCCCGGCATATCGAACGTATCGGGGATCACACCACCAATATTGCCGAAGAGGTGATCTATCTGATCGAAGGGGATATTGTCCGCCACACCTGATCCGGGCGGGACATTTGAAAAACCGAATCCAACAGGAATGAAAACCGATGGCCAGGGAAACCATTCTGATCGTGGATGATGAAGAAGATATCATCGAGCTGATCAAATACAATCTGAAAACCGAAGGGTATGTCATTTTGACCGCCGGCACCGGAGAACAGGCCATCAAAACGGCCAGACAGTCGCTGCCGGACCTGATCGTGCTGGATCTGATGCTGCCGGGCATCGACGGACTGGAAGTGACCCGGCATCTGAAAAAAAATGACCGGACCGCCGACATTCCCATTGTCATGGTCACGGCCAAGGGGGAGGAGTCCGATGTGGTCACCGGCCTGGAACTCGGGGCCAACGACTATATCTCCAAACCGTTCAGTCCCCGGGAGCTGACGGCCCGGATCCGGGCCATTCTGCGGCGCCGGAGGAAAACCGGTGAAAATGCGGCCCCATCCGGGATCCGCCAGATCGGGGATATGGTCATTGACCGGGCCAGGCATGCGGTCACGATCCAGGGAGAGCTCCTCGATCTGACATTGTCGGAGTTCGAACTGCTCTCTTTTCTGGCGGACAAAAAAGGCTGGGTCTTCACCCGGGGCCAGATCATGGATGCCATTCACGGGGAGAACTATGCGGTCACGGAACGCAGCATCGACGTCATTATCGTGGGGCTGCGCAAAAAACTGAAAACCCATGCCGCCTGTATTGAAACCGTCAGAGGGGTTGGATACCGGTTCAAAGAGTCCTCATGAAAAAGCAGAAACTGATCTGGCAGATATTCCCTTTTTTTCTGGTGATCATTATCGTGTCCCTCTCTCTGGAGGCCTGGTATTTCAACCGGCATTCCCGGCGGTTTTTCATTGAAAACACGGAAAAGGAGCTGACCGTCCGGGCCCGGCTCCTTGAATACAAGATCGTTGGCATGCTCGATGAGACTCCGGTCCCCAGGCAGGCCTTGAACGCGCTTTTCAAAGATCTGGGCGCATCCATCGACACCCGGGTGACCGTCATTGATCCGTCCGGGCAGGTGATCGCCGATTCCTTTGCACGGACCGCGACCATGGAGAATCACGGAAACCGGCCCGAAATCCGGACAGCGTTTGCCGGACAGACCGGCATGGCCGTCCGGTACAGTGAAACCCTGGATAGGAACATGATGTACATTGCGGTGCCGGTCAAAAAAACGGAACAGGTCATCGCCGTGATCCGGACTGCTGTTCCCCTCACGGCCATTGAAAACAACATCCGGTCGACCCGGAACAAGGTGCTCATTTTCATGATGTTCACCGTGATCGCCGCCGCCCTGGTGTCCTGGTATGTGACCCGGAAAATCATCCAGCCCCTGGAAGAGATCAAACAGGGGGCCCAGTCGTTTGCCCGGGGGGATTTGAGCCGGCGGCTGTCTGTGCCGGATACGGAAGAACTGTCGGAACTGGCCAGATCCCTGAACCGGATGGCGGAAAACCTGGCCGGCCGGATCCAGGAGGCCATGGACCGGCGGCGGGAACTGGAGGCCGTGCATTCCAGCATGCAGGAAGGCGTGGTTGCCATCGACAACCAGGAGAAAATCATCACCGTCAATGAAGCGGCGGCACGGATTTTCAATTTTCCCGCCCCTGAGCTGAAAAACAGAAGTGTCCTGGAAGTGGCCAGGAATTATGACCTCCAGAGGTTTATCCACACCGCACTTTCCACCCGGGACCCCGTGGAAGACGACATCCGGATTCATCAGGACAGGGAGCATATTCTAAACGTTCATTCCAGTGCGCTGCTGGACAGCCGGGATCACCGCATCGGCACGCTGATCATCCTGCATGACATCACCCGGATCAGACGTCTGGAAAAGATGCACAAGGATTTTGCCGCCAATGTGTCCCATGAACTCAAAACGCCGCTGACCACCCTCAAGGGGTTCATCGAGACCCTTCAGGCAATGCCGGACGGTCCGCCGGAAGACCGGGCCGGTTTTTTGAAGATTCTGGAAAAAAACGTCGACCGGATGATCGAACTGGTCAATGACCTGCTGGCGCTCTCTCATCTGGAGCGCCTGGAAGGCACCGGGGTCCGGTTTGCCGAAAACAGGTTGTCCGACCTGATTCAGAGCGCCGTCACCACGTGTGGCCCGGTGGCGCAGGTGAAACAGATTCAGATCCAGGCGGCCTGCCCCGAGGATCTGGCCGTTCGGGTGGACCCGGTCCTGATGGAACAGGCCATTGTCAATCTGGTGGAAAATGCCGTGAAATACAGTCCTGAAGGGGCCCGGATCGAGATTAAGGCCCGGAGTGCCGGCCCGGATGTGGCCATCGATGTCATCGATTCAGGAACCGGTATTGCAGCCGAACACCTGCCAAAAATTTTCAACCGGTTCTACCGGGTGGACAAGGGCCGGAGCCGCCAGGAGGGCGGCACCGGGCTGGGGCTGGCCATCGTGAAGCACATCATTCAGTACCACAACGGACAGATCACGGTGTCATCGGTTCCGGGAAAGGGCACCACTTTTCATATCCGTCTGCCGTCTCAGGCATAGAACACGGCGGCATTGTCTCCCAGAACCGCCTGTTTTTCCCGCTGGTTCAGGGCCGAGCCATCCAGGTCCCGGTAGTACCGGTCCGGAGGCAGCAGGGGAAAATCGGTTCCCAAAAGCACCTTGTCCAGAACCCCTGCCTGTTTTGCCATGTCATAGATTGCCGGGTCATACAGAAACGGCGAGGCAGCCGTGTCATACCACACATTTTTCAGGGTCTGTTTGAGCTGTTTCTTCATGATGTGGTAGAAGAAGATGCCGCCGCCCCAGTGGGCCAGAATGATCCGGTTTTCAGGAAACCCGGCCGCCAGTTTCTGAATCTGTTCCAAAGTGACCGGGGTTTTGCCGGGATAGGCATGGCCCACCGGCTCATTGGTGTGGATCATGCACGGCAGGTTGCCTTTTTCCCGCAGCACCGCCATCACATCCGTGAGCATGTCCATGGCCGTGTCGTCGATGCCGGACAGATAAAACGCCAGTTCCCCGACGCCGGACAGGCCGGCATCGATGCAGCGCACCGCTTCGTCCGATGCTCCCTGCCAGGCCGCGTCAAAACAGGCCAGTCCCCGGACACGGCCGGGCCATTTTTGCATGCAATCGATGATATAGTCATTGTTTCTTCTGGCAAGATCTGGATTCCGCCAGGGAAAACCGCTGGCGCAGGCAATGTCCACTTCGTGATCATCCATGGCCTCGATCAGCTGCTCCCCGGTGGCCATGAGCGCTTTTGGATTGTCATACAGCAGTGTGAATTCCGGTTCATTGTCGAACAGCCGCGACCGGTCCTGTATAAATGAATCAGGAAACAGGTGGGTATGGGTATCGATGATCATGGTCTTGACCTTCCTGAATTGGTATTGAAAAAAAAGTACTGTCACTATATAGTATCTGTTTTACACAGACAAGGGGACAATTCAGGGGAAACGATGAAATATTATCCGATTTTTCTCAACGTCAAAGACCGGCGGTGCCTGGTGGCAGGCGGCGGCCGGGTCGGGGCGAGAAAAACAAAAATCCTCCTGTCCGCCGGTGCTTTGGTCACGGTGGTGTCCCCGGAATTCTGTGATCAGCTGGCAGCGATGACCGGGGTTCAAAAGGAACGCCGGTTTTTTGATCCTGGAGACCTTGAAGGTGTTTTCCTGGTGTTTGCCGCCACGTCGGATCCGGCGGTGAACCAGAGGATTCAGGCAGAGGCCCGGAAGGCCGGGGTGCTGTGCAACAGCGCGGATGAACCGGATCAGGGGGATTTTATTCTGCCTGCGGTCATGAACCGGGGGGACCTTATCTGCGCCGTATCCACGTGCGGAGCCAGCCCGGCTTTGGCCAGAAAAATCCGCATGGACCTGGATCAGGCCTACGGCCCGGAATATGCCACATTTCTGATGCTCATGAAAAGGGTCCGGGAAAAACTTCTGGCTGCCGGCCATGATCCGGACGGCCATCGGCGGGTTTTCAGGGCCTTGATGGAAAAAGACCTGCCTGGCCTGCTGGCGGCAAATAATATTCCCGCCGTTGATGCGGTCCTCCGGGATGTGCTTGGCAGCGGTTTTGAAGTGACAGTGCTGATACCGCAATAACGCAATAATCAGGAGCCGTTTATGGAAGTACAAATCGGAAATACCCTGCTGCATGTCGCGTTTCTGCTTTATGGGGCCAGCCTGGCCGGGTACCTGTTTTTTCTGGTCCGCCAGAAGGAATGGCTCCAGAAACTATCTGTCTGCCTTATCTGCGCCGGGGTGGGGGTGCATTTTGCCGGAATGGTGTTCCTTGGGGTGGCAATTAAAAGCCTGCCGGTTCACAATCTGGTTCAGAGCCTTTCCATGGCGGCCCTTACTTTCGGAATCATGTTCCTGTATGTGCGGTATAAGTTCAATCTCAAAATGCTGGGACTGTTTGCCGCACTGATCCTGTCGGTCACCATGCTGGCGGCACTGCTGCTGCCTGATACCCAGACCGGTCCCAACGATGCCTTCAAAGGGATCTGGTTCTATGGCCATATTGTTCTGATTTTTGCCGGGGATGCCGCGCTGGGGCTGGCATGCGGAGCCGGTATCCTGTACCTGCTCCAGGAAAAGGGTATCAAGGCCAGGAATCCGGGGTTTTTTTTCAGGCGCCTGCCGTCCCTGGATTTTTTGGATTTTGTCAGTCACGCCTGTCTGACCACTGGATTTTTTCTGTTGACCCTGGGCCTGGTCACAGGGTTCGTCTATGCCAAAGTGCTGTGGGGGAAATTCTGGAGCTGGGATTTCAAAGAGCTTTTTTCCATGGCAGCCTGGCTGGTTTATGCCGTACTGCTCCATCTGCGGCTGTATGCGGGCTGGCGCGGAAGAAAATCCGCCATCATGACCATTGTGGGTTTCGGTATCATCGTTTTCACCTTTCTGGGCGTCAACCTGTTTCTGGGTGGGCATCACCAGGAATTCACGAGATAGCAAAATATCCATGCCGAACATTATACTCATTGGAGTCAACCATAAAACCGCGCCGGTGTCGCTTCGGGAAAAACTGTCGTTTTCCGAAGAGGAAACTTTGACGGCCCTGGAAACGCTCAGGCAGCATCCGGGCATCAAGGAGATTCTGATTTTTTCCACCTGTAACCGGACCGAAATTCTGTATGTGGCCGCCCAGAGTGGTACGGTGGACGTCCTGATCGCTTTTGTTTCCGGTTTCAAGAAGGTGCCGCCGTCTGAGTTCGTGCCGGCCCTGTATATTCATCGAAAGGATGATGCGGTCCGTCATCTGTTTCGCGTGGCCTCAAGTCTGGATTCCATGATGGTGGGGGAGCCCCAGATTCTGGGACAGATCAAACAGGCCTACCGTACTGCGGTTAAAGCCGGGACATCCAGGGTGCTGCTCAACCGGATGATGCACAAGTCGTTTTCCGTGGCCAAAAAAGTCCGCAAGGAGACCGGGATCGGAGACAATGCCGTGTCCATCAGTTATGCGGCCATCGAACTGGCCCACAAGATTTTCAGCGATCTGTCCACCAAAACCGTGATGCTCCTGGGGGCCGGAGAAATGGCGGAACTGGCGGTGGAACACCTGATTTCCCATAATGTCGGTCAGATTCGGGTATCCAACCGGACCTTTGAAAACGCGGTCTCCTTGGCCCAGCGGTTCAAAGGCCGGGCACTGGGGTTTGAAGAACGGATCGATGCCCTGAGCGAAGTGGATATCATCATCTCCTCCACCGGTGCGACTGATTATGTCATCACGGCGGATCAGGTTAGAAAAGCCATGAAAAAGCGAAAATACCGGACCCTGTTTTTCATCGATATTGCCGTGCCCAGGGATATCGATCCGAAAATCAATGAGCTGTCCAATGTGTATGTGTATGACATCGATGACCTCAAAACCGTGGTGGCATCCAATATCCAGCAGCGTGAGCAGGAAACCGTGAAGGCGGAACGATTTGTCTCCGAAGCGGTGATCAGGTTCAGACACTGGCTGGACAGCCTGTCCACCGTGCCCACCATCAAGGCGTTGAACGACAAGATGACAGCCATTGTGGAAATGGAATGCAACAAGACCCTGGCGCACCTGCCGCATCTGCCGGAACCGGACAGGGACGCCATCCGGCGAATGACCAGAGCGATCGCCGCTAAGGCGATTCATGACCCCATCATGTTTCTGAAGCATACCGGCGGTCACCGGGATGACTCGCTGTACCTGAACGTGGCAAGACAGCTGTTCAATCTGGATGTGCTGGAGAACCAATAAAATCTTTACAACTGAACCGGTCCTGATATAATACCCTATTTTAATGTTCCTGGACCTTTGACCTTAATTGAAGGATGGACCCATGAGACAAGAAGATCTGGAATATTTCCGTACTTTGCTGACCGACCGGCTCAATCAATTGCTGAAACACGCCGACAGTACGGTGACGGGCATGACCCAGCCCAAGGAGAATTTTGCCGATCCCACGGACCGGGCGTCCCATGAAGCGGAAAGAAGTTTTGAACTGCGGATCCGTGATCGGGAACACAAATTGATCAAAAAAATCAAAAAAGCCCTGGAACGGATCGAGAACGGGACCTTCGGCCGGTGCGAAACCTGTGAGGAAGAGATCTCCATCGACCGGTTGAAAGCCCGGCCGGTGACCACCCAGTGCATTGAATGCAAAACCCGGGAAGAGGACATGGAAAATGCCCTGGGGCTTTGACCGGAACCGGCGGTGATTGACCTTCACATCCATTCCACCGCTTCGGACGGTTCCCTGTCTCCCTATGAAATTCTGGGGCTTGCCCGGGACAAAGGCGTCAGAGCGATTTCTTTGACCGATCATGATACCATCGACGGTATTCATGATATTCTGGAGCACCTGCATGCCTTTCCCGTGGATTTCATCACCGGTGTGGAAATCTCATGTGCGCCCCCGGAAGGGCTTGCCGTGACCGGAAGTATCCATTTGCTGGGATACGGCTTTTCTCTTTATGACCGGCACCTGAATCAGGTCCTGGCAGAAGCGAAGAATGCCCGGAAACAGCGGAATCCCAAAATCATCCAGCAGCTGCGGCACCAGGGGGTGGAGATCACCATGGCGGAGCTGACCGGTCATTTCAGGACCCGCCAGATCGGGCGGCCCCATATCGCGGAAATGCTGGTGAGTAAGGGAGTGGTATCCTCATTCAATGAAGCGTTTGAGAAATTTCTGGGAAACGGGTGCCCCGCGTATGTGGAAAAATATAAAATGCCCTGTGAGACAGCCATCCAGACGTTGCTGGATGCCGGCGGGGTTCCGGTTCTGGCCCATCCCGGGCTGTTGCCGTTCAATACAACAAAGGGCCTGGAGCAGTTGGTGGATACCCTGATGGAGTATGGGCTCCAGGGGATTGAGGTGTTCTATACCGACCATGACGTCCGTAAAACTTCATATTTCAAAACCCTGGCCCAAAAAAGAAAGCTGCTGGTCACCGGCGGCTCCGATTTTCACGGCAGTTTCAACCAGGGGGTGGCCCTGGGCCGCGGAAAGGACAATCTCCGGGTGCCCTATACCTGTTTCAAGGCATTGACCGACCGGGTCACTGCCATGCGCAATCTTCACGGCCGGCTGGACATTCTGGAGGCCAATCTGGGGCATCGGTTCATTGATCGGTCCCTGCTTCAGACCGCATTGTGCCACCGTTCCTTTCTCAACGAGAATCAGACCCTGTGTGATTCGGACAATGAGCGGATGGAGTTTCTGGGAGATGCGGTTCTGGGGTTGTGTGTGGGACATATTCTGATGCAGCGAAGCCCTGCGAAAAAAGAGGGGGAACTGTCCCGGCTCCGGTCGACCCTGGTGAGCGAACCCTCTCTGGCCGATATGGCAAGGTCCATTGATCTGGGCCGGTTCATCCGGCTGGGAAAAGGGGAGGCCGGCTCCGGCGGCGGCGACAAAAACTCCATTCTTTCCGACACCTTTGAAGCGGTGGTGGCGGCCGTGTTTCTGGATGCCGGATTCGATGTCACCTGTGATCTGGTTCAACACCTGTTTGAAGACGCCGTGGATCAGGTACTGGCCAGGGAGCATACCGTGGATTACAAAAGCCGTATCCAGGAATATGCCCAGGAGGTGTTTTCGCAGGCACCGGTCTATACAGTGGCCCGGGAATTCGGACCGGATCATGACAAAACTTTTGAAGTCAGTCTGGAACTGGCCCATATTCAAACCCAGGGGTTCGGAAAATCCAAAAAAGCAGCGGAACAGGATGCCGCGGGGAAAGCCTTGAGACTGCTGAAAAAAAGTTGAGGGTATGACCGCTTCTCCTCTGGTTATTCCGGTTTTCATCCCGCATTCAGGATGTCCGCATCAGTGTGCCTTCTGCAATCAGAGCGCCATCACCGGTGAAAAATCACCCCTGCCGGATGCCGGCCGGGTAGCGGAAATCATTCATTCATATCTGGCTTTCGCAAGGCCCCGGCTCCGGGTGGAAGTGGCGTTTTTCGGCGGCAATTTTCTGGGGCTGGCCTCCGGACGGATCACAGCGCTTCTGGAAAGCCTCCGGCCGTTTCTGGACAATGGAATGGTTCACGGCATCCGGTTTTCCACACGCCCCGATACAGTAACGGAAAACCGGCTTCAACAGGTCGTGTCCTATCCGTTGAGCCTGGTGGAGCTGGGGGTTCAATCCATGGATGACCGGGTCCTGGCACAGGTGAAACGGGGTCATACCCGGGAGGACACCTGCCGGGCCATGGATCTGCTTGGCGCCTACGCGATCAAAACCGGTGTTCAGATCATGGCGGGACTTCCCGGAGACACCCGGGAGGGGGTGATCCGGACCGCACGGATACTGGCGGAGATGGGTCCGTTAACCGCCCGGATCTACCCGGTCCTGGTTCTGAAAAACACCCTGCTGGCCCGGTGGTTTCAAAGCGGGATCTACCAGCCTCTGACCCTGGATCAGGCCGTGGAGATCACTTCCCGGGCCTATCGGGTTTTTACCCGGTCCGGCGTGACAGTGATCCGCATGGGGGTTCAGGTGCCGGACAAGGAGATGGGGTCGGTTCTGGCCGGTCCCTGTCATCCGGCTTTTGGTCATCTGGTGCATTCAAGGATAATGCTGGATAAAACCATGCGAAAGATCCAGGCCTTTGGGACGGCACCGCTTTCAGGGGTTGTCCGGTTGCGGGTCCATCCTTCCGGAGAATCCCGGCTGCGGGGTCACCGGAACGCGAATCTGGGACAGCTGAAAAAACAGTTTCCAGCCATCGATTTTCAAGTGGCGGTGGATCCGGGGTTGAAGCCGGATCAGATCGATGTGACTAAATCCCCTGCTTGAACAGATCTTCCGTATCCATGACCGTGTCGGGTTTTGGCGTGTGTTCGGTAGGGACCGTTCCTTCCTTGAAACATTCGAAAAAGGTTTCTTTTGATTCCCTGATGGGCAGTAGCCCGGTTCTGGCGTCGATTTTGGCAAACACCACACCGTCTGGCACCGTAAACGTTCTGACAGGCTTGCCTTCCAGAACCTGCTGCATAAAATCCAGCCATATGGGGCTGGCGGTTCTGGAACCGGTTTCGCCTTTTCCCAATGAACCTTCCTGATCGAGTCCCACCCATACCCCGGTGGTGTATCTCGGGGTGTATCCCAGAAACCAGGCATCATACAGGTTGTTGGTGGTGCCGGTTTTCCCGGCCACCGGGCGCTTCAGCGCTTTGACCCGCTGGCCGGTACCGGAGGTCACCACACTTTCCATCATATGAGTCATGATATAGGCGGTGCTCATGTCGATGACTTTTTTGCGCACCAGCTGGGAGGCTTCCAGCAAATTGTCGTGACGGTCGAAAATTTTTGTGATAAACACCGGTTCGATAAAGTACCCAAGATTGGAGAACACGGCGTAGGCATTGACCAATTCCAGCAGCGACACGCCGGAAGATCCAAGGGCAATGGACAGATCCTGGCTGATATCCGAGGTGATCCCCAGTTTTCTGGCATAGTCGATGACATAGGGAATGCCGATGTCCTGGAGAATTTTGATGGTGACGACATTCCGGGAATGCACCAGGGCTTCCCGGAACAGGGTGGGGCCGTAAAATGTCTCTGCATAGTTCTGAGGTTTCCAGATGAAATCCCTTGCCGCATCCTCGTACACCACCGGTGAGTCAATGATCACAGTGGCAGGGGTGTACCCCTTGTCCAGAGCGGCCGCATATATGATGGGCTTGAATGCGGAACCGGGCTGGCGCCGGGACTGATAGGCCCGGTTGAACTGACTGTCCCTGAAATCCCGTCCGCCGATCATGGCCTTGACATGGCCGGTTTCTGCCTCGATGCTCAACAGGGCGGCCTGGGCCAGTGGTTCCTGAAACAGGGTGAATTCATAATCGGTTGCGTTCTTTGACGAGGTTTTGACCTGTACCTGAATGATATCGCCGGGTTTCAGCACCTGGGACGGAGCCGTTACCTTGGATTCATAATAGGCGATTCCCGGATTGGGCCGGCGGGCCCATGTCATGGTCTCAAGGCGGATGACACCTGAAAAATCGCCGACCCGCACCACGGCCTGTTTGTTTTGATCGGTGACCTCCAGAACCACGCCGGTATGAATATCCCCCTGGTTCAGCAGGCTTTCCTGAATTTTTTTTGCTTCATTGGCGCAGAACGTTTCGACTTCGGAAAGCGGAATCTGCCCGGAAGGGCCCCGGTATCCCATGCGCCGGTCCAGATCCAAAAGGCCTTTCTGAACGGCGCTCCGGCCCATTTTCTGATACTCGATGTTCACTGCCGTGTGGATCTTGAGCCCCTGGTTGTACAGGACATCGGCCCCGTATTTTTTTTCGACATATCGCCGGACATGCTCGGTATAGAACGGCACCCGCTCAATGAACCAGTTTTTTCGGGGCTTGATGTCCAGAGGCATATCAATGGCTTCGGTGACGGCCATGTTGGAGATCATGCCTTCTTCCTTCATCCGGTTCAGGGTATAGATCTGCCGCTGTTTGGCCCGGTCCGGAAACTGAAACGGAGAGTACCGGCTGGGGGCCTGGGGCAGCCCTGCCAGCATGGCGCATTCAGCCAGATTCAGGTCTTTGGCGTGTTTGCCGAAATAGTTTTCCGCGGCCGCTTCCACGCCGTAGGCCCCATGGCCCAGATAGATCTGGTTCAGATACAGAAACAGAATCTGGTCTTTGGTGAATTTTTTTTCAATCCGGTAGGCTAAAATGGCTTCCTTGATTTTTCGTTCATAGGTTCTTTCCGGTGTCAGAAGAAAAGATTTGGTGACCTGCTGGGTGATGGTGCTCCCCCCCTGAGTGATGGTGCCGGCCTGAAAGTTTTTGATGAACGCCCGGAAAATGGATTGAATGTCAATGCCCGGATGTTCCCGGAACCGGGAATCTTCGGCTGCCACAAATGCGTTGATCAGATGGCCGGGCATGTCGGACAAAGGGATGACGATCCGGCGTTCTTTGTAGAATTCACCGATCTTTCTACCGTCATCGGAAAACACGTAGGAGACCGTGGCCGGCTGATAATCTTCCAGCGTATTGATTTTGGGCAGATCCTGGCTCAGATAGGCATAGAGACCGGCCAGACTGCCGGTGGCGAGCAGCAGGCATATAAAAACAAACCCAACGCTCCATTTAAAAAAAGTGAGCATCCGGCGGGTTTCCTTTTTTTTTCGTTTTTTCAGAATCTCGGATCTGGTTTTCCTGGTGGTCATGGTGGTATGAAAACCTGTTTCAAAGTGTTTGTCGGCTTTCCGGCGGATTCCCTCCCTGTGAGGTGATCGTTCAAACCGTATGTTTCTGTGGGTGAATCATAGCTTTTTTTTATCATAACATCAACCAGTTCGGTTATTCCTTGGTGGACTTCGTGCGCTTCCCGGCCAAAGCAGTTGATGGTCCTGAAGGGCAAAATTGATGGATTGACGGTTAGAATGAATTCACCATAGGGCTGGATGGTTTAGAAATTGACTTTTTGGGGAATTTTGATTAGATATAAAGGTTTGGGAGTATATGATAAATTAACAGGGATATAAAAAGACCCATGATCGAGCTTGATTTTGAAAAAACCGGGGGCCTGATCCCCGCCATTGTCCAGGATGCCGCCTCCGGCCAGATACTGATGCTGGCTTACATGAACCAGGCGGCATTTGAAAAAACCCTTGAGACAAAAAAAGCCACCTATTACAGCCGGTCCCGGGACATGTTGTGGACCAAGGGGGAAACCTCCGGACATGCGCAGCATGTCAAGGAGATCCGGGTGGACTGTGATTTGGACACGGTTGTTCTCAAGGTGGAGCAGGCCGGAAAAGGGGCCTGTCATAAAGGGTATAAAAGCTGCTTTTACCGGGCCGTGTATGGAGATGAACTCAAAATCGCTGACCCCCAGGTGTTTGATCCCGAAAAGGTATACAAATAATGGAAAAAATACTCAAACTGGGCATTCCCAAGGGAAGCCTTCAGAACGCAACCATCGATCTGTTCCGGCGGTCCGGATGGAAAATCAATGTCGAGGGCAGAAGCTATTTTCCGGACATCGATGACGACTCCATCGAATGTGCCCTGTGCCGGGCCCAGGAAATGTCCATCAATGTGGAAACCGGTGTCATCGATGCCGGACTGACCGGCCTGGACTGGGTGGCGGAACATGAATCCGATGTCCATGTGGTGACGGACCTGGTCTATTCCAAAGTCAGTGCCCGGCCGGCAAGGTGGGTGGTGGCCGTGGCCAGTGAATCCCCGATCCACACTCTGGCGGATCTGGAAGGAAAGACCATTTCCACGGAACTGGTGAAGTTCACCCGGCGGTTTTTCAGCGAACGCAATATCGATGTCACGGTCAAGTTCTCCTGGGGGGCCACCGAGGCCAAAATCGTGTCCGGCCTGGCCGATGCCATCGTGGAGATCACGGAAACCGAAAGCACGATCCGGGCCCACAACCTGCGGGTGATCCATGAGGTCATGACAACCAATACCCAGCTCATCGCCAACAAAAAGGCCTGGGAGAATCCCGCCAAAAGGGAGAAGATCGAGCAGATCGCCCTGCTGCTTCAGGGGGCCCTGGTGGCGGACCGGATGGTGGGAATCAAAATGAATGTGCCGGAAAAGAAGATCGCCAGGATCGTGTCTCTGCTGCCCAGCCTGAACGCGCCGACCATCGCTTCTCTCTATCAATCCGACTGGTTTTCCGTGGAAAGCGTGATCGATATCAGGTATGTTCGAGACCTGATTCCCCGGCTGCTCAAGCAGGGAGCCGAAGGTATTATCGAATATCCACTCAACAAGGTGCTGTAACATGAAACCTGCCACACGGTGTGAACAGATCAAACCGTTCATTGTCATGGATGTGATGGAAAAGATCCATCAGATGGAGGCGGCCGGAATCGATGTGGTCCACATGGAGATCGGCGAGCCGGACTTTGATGTGCCTGAATGTGTCAACCGGGCGACCCGGGCGGCCCTGGACTGCCATGCCACCAGTTATACCCACAGCTTAGGCGATATCCGGCTGCGGGAGGCGATTGCCGAATATCATGGAACCACCTATGGCACGGCTGTGGACCCGGGACAGATCCTGGTGACCTCGGGCACATCGCCGGCCATGCTGCTGCTGTTTTCCGCGCTGGTGAATCCGGGGGACGAGGTCATTGTCTCGGATCCCCATTATGCGTGTTATGCCAATTTCATCCATTATGTCCAGGGTGTGCCGAAGTTCGTGCCGGTATTTGAGGAAGAAGGGTTCGTGTTCACCCCGGAAGCCATCGAGGCAAAGATCACCCCGAAAACCAAGGCGATTTTCATCAATTCCCCGTCCAATCCCACCGGAAACGTGATCCCGGAAGACCGGATGAAACAGATTGTGGCGGTGGCGGAAAAGCACGGCCTTTTCATCATCTCCGATGAAATCTATCACGGCCTGGTCTATGAAGGCAAAGAACATTCCATTCTCGAGTATACCCCCCGGGCGTTTGTGCTCAACGGGTTTTCCAAGCTGTTTGCCATGACCGGCCTTCGTCTGGGATATCTGATTGCGCCGTTTGAATTTGTCCGGGCGCTTCAGGTGCTTCAGCAGAATTTTTTCATCTGTGCCAATTCCGTGACCCAGCTGGCTGGCGTGGCGGCCCTGAAAGAGGCTCACAACGACACCCGGCAGATGAGAGAGACCTACAACCGCCGGCGGCTGTATATGCTGGAGCGGCTGCATGACATGGGGCTTTCGGTCAAGGTGCCGCCCACGGGCGCGTTTTACATTTTTGTCAATGTGAAACATGTTTCCACGGACTCCTATGGCCTGGCATTCGATATCCTGGAGAAAGCCCGTATCGGCGTGACGCCGGGCATCGATTTCGGGACCAACGGCGAAGGGTATCTCAGATTTTCCTATGCCAATTCCCTGGAAAACCTGACAAAAGGCATGGACCGGATGGCCGGGTATCTTGCGGCGGTGGCATGAAGATTTGTGATGTCCGGTTCGTGAAAAGTGCGGTCAAGCCGCCTCAGTATCCGGACTATTCCGTGCCTGAAATCGCGTTTGCCGGGCGGTCCAATGTGGGGAAAAGCTCCATGATCAATACCCTGATTCAGCGCAAAGATCTGGTCAAAACCAGTTCCCGGCCCGGATGCACCCAGCTGATCAATTTTTTTCTGGTCAATGAGGAGATCTCCTTTGTGGATCTGCCCGGTTACGGGTATGCCAAAGTGTCCAAGAAGATCCGGGCCGCCTGGCAGCCCATGGTGGACGCCTATCTGACCCATCGCCCCAATCTGCTGGGCCTGATACTGATCATCGACATCCGCCGGGATCCCGGGCAGGAGGAACAGGACCTGGCCCGGTGGTTGACTTCCCGTGAGATCCCCTATCTGGTGGTGCTCACCAAAGCGGACAAACTGTCTAAAACCCAGCAGCAGAAACGGGCCGCCGCCATCAGTTCCCAGATGAACCGGAGCGCCGGTGAAGTGATTCTGTTTTCCGCGAAGACCCGTGCGGGACGGGAAACCGTTCTGGATGAAATCGCCAGCCTGGTCTCCTGGCATGAACAGTCCGGGGAGGAGACAAACTGATGGAAAAAGCGTTCAGGTCCGGTTTTGCGGCCATTATCGGGGCACCCAATGCCGGGAAATCCACGTTGCTCAACCAGGTGCTGGGGCAGAAAATCTCCATCACCTCCAAAAAACCCCAGACCACCCGGGACCGGATTCTGGGAATCGTGAACCGGCCCGGTTCCCAGATCGTGTTCGTGGACACCCCCGGGATCCACAAAAGCGGGACCCTGCTCAATCAGCGGATCGTGGACCAGGCGCTGCAGGCGGTGGAAGACGTGGACCTGGTCCTGTTCATGGTGGATGCGGTCTCCTGCAACCATGCCGCGGAAAACATGATTCTGGCCCGGCTGAAACAGGCGGGCAAACCGGTGATTCTGGTACTGAACAAGATCGATCTGGCGGGAAAACAGACCGTGTTCGAGCGGGCAAAGGCCCTGGCTCCGGTGTTTGAATTTGCCGCCGTGGTTCCGATATCCGCCCGGCAGAACATTCAGGTGGACCGGCTCATGGATGAAGTGGAAACCCATCTGCCCGAAGGCCCCCGCCTGTACCCGGAAGACACGTTCACGGACGTCACCGAAAAATTTCTGGTCAAAGAGATCATCCGGGAAAAGGTGTTTCGTCTCACCGGCATGGAAATTCCCTATTCTTCCGCCGTCACCGTGGATGCGTTTGAGGTGGAAAAAAGATGCATTGTGATTCATGCCAGCATTCATGTGGTCAGGGATTCCCAGAAAGGGATCATCATCGGGAAAAAAGGGGCCATGCTGTCTGCCATCGGGACCCGGGCCCGGCAGGACATGGAAAAAATGCTGGGAAAAAAAGTGCTGCTCAAACTGTTTGTAAAGGTCACCAAAGACTGGGTGAGCAATCAGCGGATCCTCAACGAGTTCGGGTATTGAGGGAAATGGTGGAACCGGATTGTTTCGTGGACGAGCGCTTCTTGAAAAAGGAGCGGGCCAAAGCCAGAAAACTCAGACACACGCAGTGGTGGAAGCGCAAATGTGACAAAGGGCTCTGTCACTACTGCGGTCAACGGTTTCTGCCGTCGGAACTGACCATGGATCATCTCATCCCCTTGATCCGGGGAGGGCGGTCGGAAAAATTCAACCTGGTGCCCTGCTGTAAAGACTGCAACTCGAAAAAAAAGCAGATGTTGCCCTGGGAATGGGATGGATATCTGGACCGTCTCAAGCCGGAGCCGTAAAAAAGGGCATCGAAAGCCGCTGTCGCGGGACTCGTCGATGCCCTGAATCCATCAGGTGTCGTCCCGGGCTATTTCCGGCTGCACAGCCGGTGAATGGTCTGGGCGTGCCATTCACCACGGCCCGAGAAGGTTGGCTGTCCCAGATCCACCAGATGTTTGGCGATCTGATCATAGGTTGCGCCTTCATCTCTCATGGTGTGGATGATGTTCATGATCTCTTCCCGGGGAAGCAGAGAGGTGCTGTTTGAGACAGCCACTCCGGAAGCCTTTTCGGCAGCTGTTTTTCTGCGTTTTCTGATCACCCGGCGATTGGTTTTCATACCGGTGTCATGGGCAACGGGATCACTGATATCGGAAGGCCGGGGCGAAAGGCGGCCTGCACGGGGGAGCGCGGCATCTATGGGATCTTCCGGAGACATCTCCGGTGCCGGTGCCGGTTCCTGGAGGGTATCATAACCCGGGGCAGGGGCGGTGGCGGAGTCCTGTGAAGGGGCATGGCCCGTGCGCAGATGGCTGACGATATTCTCGATGGCAAATGCCTGGCGTTCGATCATATCGGCGGCCCGTTCCTGGATGGTGGACATGTATTCCTGATTTTTGATCAGAATTTCAACATGGTGTGTCAGGTTTTCAATGGCGTCCGCCAGCAGGGTGATGCCCGGATCTTCGGGCGGCAGCTGGTTTCCCATGGGGCCGGGCGGGAGGGGCTGCCGCTTGATGTTGGGGTTTCTCGGATTCTGGTATCCGTTGTTGTAGGAGTGGTATCTGGGTGCGGTGTTGTACTGGTAGGAATTGTCATAGGTTTTACGTGTCTTGGGTGCGCGCTGTTTATCCGCCTGCCCGTTCCGCAGGCTGTGCAAAAAATCATTCATTTAATTCATATTCTCCTTGGACATTTGGTCCGGCCATGAAAACAGCCGGATTTTCGTCAGTAAACTATTAATTGGTTTTTTAGGATCGACCCGGAATGTTTTCCGGAATATGGGCATTTATTCAAAATGCATAGTACGTTGTATATATCCTGTGTTTTGGTTTTTTTGTCAAGGTGTTTTTGCGATTTTCAGTGGCGATAAACCAGATTTTCGTTCAAATGAATGGAATTTACAAACTGAGGCGATATTCATAATTCAGGATCAGTTCCACTGCCTGATTCGTGGAGGAAATCCGGGACAGTGATCTGCGGACATCCGCGCATCCGGGCATCCCTTTGACAAACCAGGAAAGCCTTCCCCTGAGCATGCGGCAGGCAGTGGCCTCTCCGAAATGATCGACATACAGATGAATGAGCCGTTTCATTGCCCTGAACATGGTTGTCGCGGTGACAGGGCTGTCAACACCCCGGGTGATAAGGATATCGGCCTGACCGGGCAGAAAGGGGTTTGTCATGGCGCCCCGGCCGATCATGACGGCGTCGCATCCGGTCTGTTTCATCATTGTCAGGGCATCTGACGGGGTGAGGATATCGCCGTTTCCAATCACCGGCAAAGCGGTCTGATCCTTGAGCCGCCGGATCAGGTCCCAGTCGGCATGCCCCTTGAACCCCTGTGTGGCGGTACGCGGGTGGAAAACAACCGCATCCACTCCTTCTTTTTCAGCCATGGCTGCCAGGGCAAATGCCTGTGAACCGGAAGGGTCCCATCCGGACCGGATTTTAATGGTCAATGCCAGGGACGTGGCCCGCCGGACCGCCTGAATTATCTTCCGGCTCATGGGCAGGTCCTTCATCAGGGCGGCTCCGGCCCCCTGCCTGATCACCTTTTTGACGCTGCACCCGAAATTGATGTCAAGGATATCTGCGATGCCCATGTCACTGATCTCTGCGGCAGCCCGGGCCATGATATCGGGTTCGGCTCCGAAAATCTGAACGGACAAAGGTCGTTCCTCCGGGCTGGATGCCAGCAGGAAACGGGTTTTTTCGGAGTTGTAGAACAGGCCTTTGGCACTGATCATCTCTGAGCAGACGACCGAAACCCCGCATTCCTTTACCAGACGTCGAAACGGCAGGTTGGAGACACCTGCCAGAGGCGCCAGAAACGTGTTTCCCCGGATATTCGCGGGTCCGATCCGCAACGCAGGCAGGGCACCGGACGGAACACCGATTCCGTTGTCAATCGGCTGATGGATCATGGGGTTTTTTCCGCAGGTCTGAGAAAGAGATAATGTTGCCGGTTCCTTTTTCTGACTTCGGTTTTTGTTTGTCTGAGGGGCCTGTTTTCCGGGTGCCTGAGTCTGACGGCCGGGAAAATTCCGGAGGTTCCTTTGGGGCGTGAATGGTTTCCAGCCGCATCCGCTGTCCGTTCATCTGGAACTCCTCTCCATTGATATACGCATCTTTCAAAATCCAGGTGACGGCCTGTAATGGAATCTGGAGCATGAGCAGTTTGATCTGAAACCAGCCTTTTTTCGGATCCGGCAGAATGCTCTCAACCCGGGCAAAGGATATGGGCGCATCTTCCAGATAAATCAATATCACATCGTTGACGGTTGCCATGAAGCTCCTTTTCTTTTGTTTTTTTTTCCGGAACAATATACCATATTCCCGGATGAATCAAAACAATGGAAAGGGGATGACATTGGGCGCGGGAAATAAAAAATGGCAGGTATTCATGCTGGTGGGGGTTTCCATTTTCATGTCCACCCTGGATTCCAGTATCGTGAATGTGGCGCTGCCGTATATCATGGAAGATTTGTCTTCTGATGTACGGACCGTGCAATGGGTGGTGGTGGTGTATCTGCTCACCGTGTCTTCGCTGCTGCTGACGTTTGGCAGGCTGTCGGATATCCGGGGCCGCCGGCAGATATATGTGATTGGATTTCTGGTGTTCACGGCGGGCTCTTTTCTGTGTGCCCAGGCCTGGACCTCCTGGGTGCTGGTGGGAGCCCGGCTGGTGCAGGGAATCGGTGCATCCATGCTCATGGCCTGTTCCCCGGCCCTGGTGGTGGATGCATTCCCCCAAACGGAACGCGGCAAAGCCCTGGGCATGATGGGGGCCGTGGTGGCGGCGGGTCTGACACTGGGACCTCTGGCCGGAGGAATGATCCTGACCTATTTTTCCTGGCGCCTGATATTCTATATCAATATTCCCATCGGGGTGATGGCTGTGGCGGCCGGCATTCTGGTGCTCAGGGATCTGCCGGGCAAGGATGGGAACCGGGAGCCTCTGGATAAAGCCGGCAGTTTCCTGCTGATGGTGTTTTTGTGCGGCCTGATTGTGACCCTGGTACGGATTCCCGACTGGGGAGTGTTTTCCCTGAAAACCGGGCTGGGAATGATGACCGCCGTGGCATGTGGTGTGATATTCTTTCTGAATGAAGCCCGCAGTGTCTATCCGCTGCTGGATCCGGGTTTGATGAAAATCCGGTTGTTCATTTTTCCATTGATGGCAACGGCCATTCTTTTTGCCAGCCTGTTTCTTCTGGTTTTCATGATGCCCTTCTATCTCACCTATCCGGGAGGATTCACCGCTTCAAAGACCGGGATCATCATGATCGTCCCTTTTTTGTTTCTCCTGATCATTTCCCCGGTGTCCGGGATCCTGGCCGACCGTCTGGGCTCCAGGCTGCTGTGTACGCTGGGGATGACTTTTATGTGCCTGTCTTTGTTCTTTCTGATATTTCTGTCTCCGGAATCAGACGATTTTGCCATCGTCTGGCGCATGGCTTTGGCAGGGATCGGCACGGCATTGTTTGTATCCCCCAACAATACCGCCATCATGGGGGCGGTAGCGGTTCATCAGCGGGGCATCGCCTCCGGGGCGACAGCCACGGCCCGGACACTGGGCATGGTTTTCGGCGTTGCGCTGGCCGGGACGATTTTTTCGGCATTTCTCACATTTCAGGGTAAGGGGATGGACACTTATGTCCCTGCCATGGCCCCGGCGTTCATGGCAGGATTCAGGCATGTGATGGCAGCCGGCACCTTCCTGGCTGCCATCGGCGTGGCAGTGACGCTTTCCCGGGGAAAAGAGAGCAGGAAATGTAATGGTCCGGTCTGAAATTATTCCCTGTCGCGGGGAACCACAAACACGGGAACCGAGGACCGTTTCAATACTTTCCGGACCAGTTTGTCCCCCATGGCCTGTGCAACCAGTCCCTGCTGTCTGCATCCCATGACGATGAATGCGCAGTCTTCTTCCACCGCTGCTGATACAATTTCATCCGCAATGGAATGCCCTTCCGCCACCAGGATTTTTTTGATGGGCGATTCTGCATCGGCCGGGGATTTGTCCCGGTCTCCGCCGAAAAATCCGGCAATGGCCTGACGGATTCTGAGTGCATCCACATTTTTGCCGATGAGCAGGTCCTGTGCCCCGGATTTGTGCTTGGCCCGGATCTCTTTATAAAGGTTTTCACCAAAGGCCATTTTCACCTGTCTTTGGGCGGATGGGCTGGCTTCCTCCATCACGTGAAGAACAATCAGGTTGGCACCGGTGTAGGTGGCCATGGCAACGGCATGTTCAAAAACCGGTTTCATGTCCACGGACAGGTCGGAAGCAAAAAGGATATTCTCAATTTTTTGGGTCATTTGGATGTCTCCCGTTCATGTATTAAGGTAAAAATGGTAATTTAATCAAATTCAGTCTTTATCATATACATAAATAATTGTTTTGCAAGCCTGTTCTTTGGGGTCGTTTTTCAGTCAAAAAAACCCATGTGCCTGGAACGGCCAGTCCGGGTCGGCTGGGCCGGGGTTTCAGGATTACGGATACGGGTTGAATCCGGTCCTGTTCGTGATTATGATTTAAGATAAATCCAAATGCTAAGGAGGGGTCATGAAGGAAATGCTCTGGATCATCGGTTTTATCGGCATTTATCTGCTGTTGCAGATTTATGTGCTGCCCAAAATGGGAATTTCCACCTGAATGCGGGATGCCTGCCAGGTGGCAGGCAAAAAAACCGGCACGGAACAAACCACAACCATCAGGGAAAATCCTCTGACGGACGAGATGAACAAAAAAGAGTGACGATCCGGGAAAAGGGTGGTTCGCGTGCTTTGTTTCATGAATCAGGGCAAAACAGCTCACTGGTGTCAAAGAGTTCCGCCACATGGGCGCAATAGGCTTCGAGAGAGGGGGAACGCAGGATTTTTTTTACCGGTTTAGGGTGATCCCTGAAACAGTGCCCCAGGTAATGCCAGAATCCTTTCATCCTGCCGATCAGGTGCCCGGGACCGGAAAACCGGCCGGCATAGGCGGTCATCAGGTCATCGTGAAACGCACGAAGCCGTGTCAGGCGCCGGACCGGATCAGTTGAGATTCCCCTGATCTCTTCTGGCAGAAACGGATTGGCCAGAATCCCCCTGCCGATCATGAACCGGCGGATGCCCGGAAACCGGCGCCGAACGGTGGAAAATGCGGCAGTGTCCGTGATATCCCCGTTGTAGACAAACGGGTGGATGCTGGCTTGCATGGCGGCCTCGAATGCGTCCTGATCAGCAGTGCCCCGGTACATCTGTATGCCTGTCCGGGGGTGCAGGATCACATGATCCAGGGGATACCGGTTCAAAACCCGGATCAGGTCATGGATCTCCGCTTTATCCTTCCGGCCCAGGCGGATTTTTACGGACAGCGGCACCGGCATCTGAGAGACAAGGGCTTCCAGAAGCGAATCAATGATTTCCGGAAACATCAACAGGCCTGATCCCCGTTTTTTTTTTGCGATCTTGGAATGGGGGCATCCCAGGTTCCAGTTGACCAGTGCATGGCCCATGCCGGCCAGGTGCCGGGCCAGAAACAGAATGTCCTGGGCCGAATTGCCCAGAATCTGGGGAGTGACCGGCAGGAGCTGATTGTCCTTAAGGTCCACGTCCCTGATCCGGGCCGGGTTGATGCGCTCGTGCCCCATAGTGGCGATGAACGGGGCCAGGGCTTCGTTCATCCCGGAAAAATGTCCGGCATATACATTTCTGAATGTGACATCTGTAAAACCCTGGAGAGGGGCCATGATCAGGGTGAAATCGCTGGTTGTCACAGGTGGGTTTCCTTTTCGCATAATTTTGGTTTCAAGTTGTATCAAAGCCTTGACAAGGGTCATGGCCATGTGCGATGAAGCAGATTGTTTCGGTCTGATGCTATATACAACATTTAACTGGATTGCAAGGAGTGTTAACCGGTATGAAAGAACTTTATCAGGAATTGATCCGTATCAACCAGATGGCGGACGATTCCCGGAAAGAAGACAGGGCCAGGACGTTTTTCAGCAATTTGAACCAGATGGCGCTTCCGGACCGGTTCAACTGGGCGGAACAGATTTTTGAGGCGTTTCATGTCAAGGAACATCCTGAGAAAACAGCCTTGATCTGGCATGACATTCACACCGGTGGCACCCGGTCGTTCAGCTATCTCGAGATGATACAGAAGGCCAATCAGCTGGTGAATTTTCTGTCTGAAAAAGGCGTGGGGCATAAACAGAACATGTACATGATGGCCCCCATTGTCCCTGAGATGTGGTTTGCCGGCCTGGCCTGTATCAAAGCCGGTATCGTGGCGGTTCCCACAGCCACTACCATGACCCCCAGAGAGATGGAATACCGGTTCGAAACCTATCCGCCGGATGTGGTGCTGGCGGATGAAGCCAGTGCCGAATTTATCGATCAGGCGGCTGAACAGACCGGTATCCAGCCCAAAATCAAACTGGTGCTGGGTACCCGGGACGGCTGGACCGGTTTTGATGAAATCTCCCGTCAATCCATGGAAGCACCGGCCGCTCCCACCCGGTCCGAAGATATCCTGTTCTGTTTTTTCACTTCCGGCACCACCGGGCTTCCCAAGCGGGTGGGGCATACGGCGGTTTCCTATCCCATAGGCCACCTGTCCACCAGTGTCATCATCGGTGTGAAGCCCGATGATATCCACCACAACCTGAGTGCGCCCGGCTGGGCCAAATGGTCCTGGTCCTCTTTTTTCGTACCCTTCAATGTGGGTGCCACCGTGACCGCGTTTTCCTTTAACGCCCTGGATCCGGGACTTTATCTCAAGGCCCTGGAAAAACTTGAGGTTACCACTTTTTGTGCACCGCCCACGGCCTGGCGGATGTTTGTGAACTCGGATCTGTCTTCGATCCGGTTGACCGGACTCCGTCAGTCCGTATCCGCGGGCGAGCCGTTGAACCCGGATGTGATCAACCGGTGGGAAAAGCATACCGGTACCCGGATCCGGGATTTTTACGGGCAGACCGAATCCACCGCCATGATCGGCAATCCCCCCTGGATGGCCGACAAGATGCGGTCCGGATCGTTCGGGATTCCGTCGTTCATGTATGACGTGGCCCTGGCCGATGATGAAGGCAACGAGATCACCACCCCGGACACGGTGGGGCATATCGTGGTCAAGCTGGACCGGTGGCGGGGTATCGGCCTGTTCTCTGAATATATCGGCAATCCGGAGAAGATGAGTTCCGTGTTCGTGGACAATTTCTACTACACCGGAGACCGGGCTTCATTTGACGCGGACGGATACTGGTGGTTTGTGGGAAGGGCCGATGATGTGATCAAATCTTCAGATTTCCGCATCGGTCCTTTTGAGGTGGAAAGCGCTCTGATCGAGCATCCGGCCGTGGCGGAAGCAGCAGTGGTAGGCGCTCCGGATCCCCAGAGATATCAGCTCGTCAAAGCGTATGTCATCCTGAACCCCGGGTTCGAGGGCAACCGGGACCTGGCCCTGGAACTGTTCAAGCACACCACGAATATCCTGGCGAAATTCAAGATTCCCAGGATCATCGAGTTTGTGACCGAGGTGCCCAAGACCATCTCCGGCAAGATCCGGCGCATCGAGCTGCGGGAAATGACCGCATCCAAACCGGATGCGGCGGGATCCGGCCATTTTCAGGAGTACTTTTACTGGGATTTTCCGGAATTGAGTTCCAAAAACCGGAAATAGCGGGATCGTTCACTCAAAGGGCATTTCCACTTCGATCTCTCCGCTGCCGGATCGAACGAATCTGGCATGGGGATACCGTTTCTGGAACACTTTGAGCATTTTACGGTTTTCCGCAAGCACTGTGGCAATGAATCGGGTGTAATTGTTTTCCTTTGCGATCCCTTCCAGGGTTTTGAGCAGAAATGATCCGATGCCCATGCCGTGGAGGTTTTCTTTTACCAGAAAAGCGACCTCCGCGGCATTTTCCGAGGCTTCGGCATAGGAGCCGATGGCCACGATCTGCTTGCGCTGCCCGGCCTGCATCACTCCGATCAGGGTCATGTTTCTGCGGTAATCCACTTCAGCCCATTGCTGCTGGAGCATTTCCCTGGAAAACACCTTGCGCTTGTTGAAAAACCGGTAATAGATGGAATCTTCCTGTAAAGAATAGTAAAAGTGCCGGGATTCGAATTCATCAGAGGGCAGCAGGGGGCGGAAATTGATGTCTTTGCCGTTGTCCAGCTTCAAAGAAAAATGATAAGAATCCAGAAACATCAGGTCCTGGCTGGTGGGCGGCACCTGGTCCGGGAAAATATAATGCCGTTTTTTGGCTTCTTCAATCAGCTCTTTCCGGAATTTTGGATGGGCGATCTGGGCCAGCTCCATAACCCGCTGGTAGATACTTTTGCGCCGCATTTCCGCAATTCCGTATTCCGTGACAATGATGTCGATATCCCCCCGGGTGGTGGCCACGCCGGCCCCTTCGCTCAAATGGGGGACAATCCGGGAGACCGTGTCGTTCTGGGCTGTGGACGGAATGATGATAATGGAAAACCCGCCTTCGGACATGGCCGATCCCCGGATGAAATCCACCTGGTCCCCGATACCGCTGTAAAACAGATATCCCTTGGAATCGGTGCACACCTGGCCGGTGAGATCCACCTCCAGGGCCGAACTGATGGAGATCAGCCGGTCGTTTTTCGCAATCACGTTGGGATCGTTCACAAATTCCGATGATTTGAAATAGAACATGGGGTTGTTGTCCACGAACTCATACAGGGCCCTGGACCCCATACACAACGAAGCCACGACCCGGTCCGGCAGGTAGTTTTTTCTGCGGTTGGTGATCACTTTTTTCTCGAACAGAGGCAGCAGGCCGTCGGTGATGACCTGGGTATGGATGCCCAGGTCTTTTTTGTCGGCCAGATAAGGCATGACCGCGTCCGGCAGGTGTCCGAACCCGATTTGCAACGTGGCGCCGTCATCCACCAGCATGTTGACATAATGCCCGATGCGTTCGATGACTTTCTGGTTTTTCTGGCTGGGCAGAGACTCCAGAATGGGTTCGTTATATTCCACCAGAAAATCGATCTCATCGATATGCACCACGGAATCTCCCCAGGTCCGGGGCATCTGCGGGTTGACCTGGGCGATGACCAGGTCCGCGTTTTTCATGCCGGACAGAGTGATGTCCACGGAAATGCCTAAAGAGCAATATCCGTGCTTGTCCGGCGGGCATACCTGGATCAGGGCCACATCCAGGCCGATCTCCCGGTGTTCGAAAATTTTGGGGATCTGGGACAGGTACACCGGGATGTAATCGATTTTTCCTTCAAACGCGGACTGACGCATGAGCACGGAGATGAAAAACAGTTTGATGGAAAACCGGGACAGAAATTTTTCATCGTGAATATATTTTGACAGGGAAGAGGACAGCATCTGATACACGATAATGTCCTGGGCGCTCTGGTTCTCCACCATGGCCTTGATCAGCCGCTGGGGTTCACCGCAGCCCGTACCGATGAATACCCGGCTCCCGTTTTTTATTTTTTTGACACTCTCTTCAGGTGTGAGGAGTTTTTCCGGGCATACATCCCTGAGGACCATGAATTTTTCTCTCCTGTTCAAAGGCGTTTTGGACTCGATGCCCGTCATTATGAAACACTTTTGCGGCAAAGTACAGAAAAAATCCGGGTTCCTGAGGAATCCTCTCCTTGAGGGTGTTGCTGTTTTTCTCTTCATCGGATATGGTTGGCACAATCAACCAAAAAGGAGAATCTGATGGACCATTTTCAAAAACCCCGTCTCATCGTCATGCCGTTTACACCGGATCCGGGTCAGGCGTTTGACGGGACGGGTTTGGGGATTCACTTTCTGCTGGGCAATCTGTTCGGTGCCCACCCGGGACTGACGGAATGCTGGTTCGGATGGCGGATCAAAAAGATTTTTCCGGATCACACCGCGTTTGGTGCCTATTGCCGGGGGATTCCACCATTTCCGGATATCCGTGTCCTGGGAAGGCGGGAAGACGTCCGGTACTGGCTGACGGGAAAGTATTTGAAACAAGGTACAGAGATTCAGGTCACCATGGAACTTCACGATATCCAGGGACCGGTCCGTGGGATCACACTGCCCATGTCGCTGTCGGACGGCATGGCGGGGTTCAGTCAAAAGTTCCAGGAATGGCTGTCTGCCGCCGGACTGGCCTTTCCCCGGACCGATACCGTTTTCTGGCCGGAAAGGATTACTGAAAAGGGACTGGACTGCCTGGGCCGGGGGCTGGAAACCCTGTATCTGAATTATATCACCCAGGCCGGTGCTGCCGGCGATTCCATCGACTTGAGCTGGTTTGACAGAGCTGTGGAGCTGTCTCCCCGTTCCTATCTGGCCCATGACCTGAAAGCGTGGGGCCAGTATAAGAACCAGGCGATCTCTCTGGCGAAATCCGGTTTCGAGGCTGCGCTGGCCCTCAACGGCAACGGGGTAGGGGCCTTGTCCGGCCTGATGTGGTGTGCGGTGGCTGAAAAAAACCGGGATAAGGCCCTAGCCTATGCTTTGGCAAAGGCCAGGGTCACGGAAGCGGATCCGGCGGCTGCCAGGGCATGGGTGGAAAAAAAGCTGCCCGGTTAGCCGGAGCCGAAGGAAAGTCTCATTTTTCCGTGGTCTGGTCGATCCAGTCGAGAAATTCGGTCAGCCCCCGGGAAATGGGTACCTCCAGGATCTGGGGGACCTCATAGGAGTGATGTTTTTGAATGAATGATTCCAGGGCCGGATACAGGGCGGTCCGGGTTTTGATGGTCAGCCGGATTTCCGTTTCGGTCTGCACCTGTCCCTTCCAGGTGTAGACGCTGACCACCGGATTCATCTGTACGCAGGCCCCCAGTTTTTCATGAACGATCTTTGACGCCAGTGATCGGGCTTCGGTGTCGTCTTTACAGGTGACAAGAACCATGCACCAGCTCATGATGCCTCCTTTGTTCGAATTGCCGGTTTTCACTGCTGTTACGGTGCGGGCATGACCAGAGGGTCAAACGCCAGGGTCGCGAAATAATCCGCCATGGTTTCAGCCCGCCGGATCAGGGCCACGCTGCCGTCCTTTTTCAGCAGCAGTTCTTTGGGCCGCAGATGCCCGTTGTAGTTGAACCCCATGGACTGGCCGTGGGCCCCGGTATCATGAATGATCAGCAGGTCCCCTTCCCGGGTTTCAGGCAGGGGACGCTGGATCGCGAATTTGTCGTTGTTTTCACACAATCCGCCCACCACGTCCACCGGTCCGGATACGGGCAGATGCTCTTTTCCGTGAATATGAATATGGTGGTAGGCCCCGTAGATTCCCGGCCGCATCAACGCGGACATGGACGCGTCCACGCCCACATAGTTTCTGTAGATATGTTTGTGGTTGATGACGGTGGTGACCAGACATCCGTGAGGTCCGGTGATATACCGCCCGCTTTCCATGTAAAGCCTGGGAACCCATCCGCAGGTGGTTTTGAATTCAGCCAGGGACCGCGTAATTCCCCGGGCCATGGCATCAAGGTCAAAGGGGGTGTTGTCCGGAGAATAGGGGATGCCCAGACCCCCTCCGATGTTGATGAATTCAAACCGGATCGACAGGTTTCCGGAAAGTTCGGCAATCACATTCAAGAGCATGTCCGCAGTCTCCACCATATAGGTGTGATTCAGTTCGTTGGATGCCAGCATGGTATGGATGCCAAACCGCTTCACACCCATCCGGAGGGTTGTTTCATAGGCGGTGTGGAGCTGGGCACGGGTGAGACCGTACTTGGCCTCCACCGGGTTGCCGATGATGTGGTTGCCGGATCTTTCAGGCCCGGGGTTGTACCGGAAACAGATCAAATCCGGGATTTCGGGCAGTTTCCGGATCAGCGAGAGATCATCCAGGTTCAGAATGGCGCCCCCGTGGTCCATGGCTGCCTGAAACTGGTTCGTCCGGGTGTTGTTGGACGTGAACATGATATCTTCGCCGGTGGCGCCGGTTTTTCTGGCCAAAACCAGCTCCGGAACTGAACTGCAGTCAAAACCGAATCCCTTGTGCTTGAGAAGGGTCATGACCGCCGGGTTCGGCAGGGCCTTGACGGCAAAGTATTCCCTGAATCCTTCCAGGGATCCGAATGCGGTGTTCAACCGGTCACAGGTGTCACGGATCCCGGTTTCATCATAAATATGGAACGGGGTGCCGAAGGTGGCGGTGATCTCCGGCAGTATCCGGGACAACCGTTCTTTAAAAGCGTAGGACATGGGCATTTTAAACGGGTTCCTTCAATAAGAAAATGTTGATATTGATCATATGGGATATAGTGAATATCATGCAAGATACATCAGGATATGGCATTGATAGCTATTTTGGCGCTTTCCTTATATGTTGAAAGCGCGATAAGCGTCCGGGTGGATGACACGGCCCGGATGTTGTTGATCCGTGTCAGAAGAAGGGTTTCGAGTTCCCTGTTGTCCTTCACCCGGAGCTTGACCGTCAGGCAGTCCCGGCCGGCCAGATAATGGACTTCCTGGATCTGTTCGATGTCGGACAAAAGACGTCCTATTTCCGGAATGCAGGCCGGATCCGAGACCTTGATCTCTATGAAAGCCACCATGGCGCATTGAAACATGTCCGGATTGAGCCGGACCTCGTATCCCTGGATTACGCCGGACGCCTCCAGTTTTTTGATCCGTTCCAGAACGGCGGAAGGCGCCATGCCGATGGTCCTGGCGACTTCGACATTGGGAATCCGTGCTTTTTTCTGCAAGATTTCCAGGATCTGTAAATCAATCTTGTCCATGGTATTGTTCCGTTGTAAACGTGCTGTTTTTAATTTTTTAAAAAATAATATTTTGAAATTATGAATATGTCAAGAATAAATGATTAATTTATGAATGATTTTTAGAATGATATTCATTTTTGGGCCGGCGGAATCCTTGTTTTGTTTTGGGTTGATTAAATGACTGCTTTCATATACACACTTGAATAGAAGACCGGAGCGGTAATTCAATAATTTCTCAGCACACAGGTATGGCGCATGATAATGACGGACGAACCCATAAAACTGCTGGTGGTGGACGACGAAGAGGGCATTCGGGATGTCACCGAAGGATATTTCATGAGAAAGGGGTATGACGTCTATACGGCCGGCAACGGGGCCGAGGCCCTGGATATCATCCATAAGGTGCCGCAGCTGTCCTGCATTTTCACGGATATCAATATGCCGGTGATGGACGGCCTGGAGCTGGCCGAAAAAGTCAGGCAGATCGAAAATACGCTGCCGGTGGTGGTCATGACCGGGTATCCGTCTCTGGAAAACACCATACAGACTCTCAAGAATGGTGTGGTGGATTATCTGATCAAGCCGGTGAATCTCGAACAGATGGAATTGACGCTCCGGCGGATTCTCAGAGAGCGGGAACTGTTTGTGGAAAATCTGATTCTCAAGGAAGAGGTGGCGCGCCAGACCCGCCTCAAGGAGTTGAATGATCAGCTGGTGGAACGGGTGGAAGAAGTCAACACCCTGAACCGGGTCATGGAGGATTTTTCTTTGACCGATTCCAGTCATGGTGTTTTTAACAAGGTGGTGGAACTCGGGGTGGAAGAACTTCACGCGGACAAGGTGTTTTTTCATATTTTTTCGGAAACGTCCCCGGACCTGATCCAGGTGGCCGGGGCCTGTCCCGAGAACGGTGGTTTTCAGGTGCCTGATGCATTTGTGTCCGATATTCCGGATCATGTCAAATCATATATCAAGGAGCGAATGGCCGATGGGTATCACCCCTGCCTGATGCCGGATGCCGCGGAAAACAAGCGGGTGGACACGGCGGTTCAGTCGTTCATGGTAGTGCCCTTAAAGATTCGGGAAAATGTGTTTGGCGTGGCATCTGCGTTTATTTTTGAAAAAGGCCGGGTGTTCAATGAAAAAGATATCTACTACATGAATTTCATCACCCGGAAAGCGGCCGGTGCCATTGAAAACATTGCGCTTTATGAAAACATTTATGACAATCTGTTCGCCACACTGTTTGCATTTGTCACGGCTCTGGAAGTGCGGGATTTCTACACCCGCAGGCATTCCACCCGGGTGGCCCGGTATGCCCTCAGGATCGCAAAGGAGATGGAGTGTACCGAAGAAGAACTGGATGTGATCAATGTGGCGGGAATGCTGCATGATATCGGAAAGATCGGTATTCGGGACGATATTCTGCTCAAACCCGGCCGGTTGACCGATGATGAGTTCGAAAAAATCAAGGAACATCCGGGTATTGGTGCGGATATCATCGGTAAGCTGGGGCTGTGGGGACGGGAGGCGGATATTGTCAGGCACCACCATGAACGGTTTGACGGCAAAGGATATCCGGACGGCTTTTCCGGAGAGGCCATTCCCAGGCTCGCCCGGATCATGGCGGTTGCGGATTGCTTTGATGCCATGGCGTCGGACCGGCCGTACCGGAAAAGGATGGAAAAAAACGTGGTGCTCAGGATTATCCGTGAGAATTCGGGGACTCAGTTTGATCCCCGGGTGGTGGATGCATTTTTACGGATTGCAGATCAGATCCATGAAACTGATTAATTTAAAAAAGCCAAAAAAAAGAGTTGACAATATCCGGAAAAACATATAGATTCGCCTTTGTTTTTTGGGAGTGCCCCTCGGGCCGTTAACTCAGTCGGCAGAGTATCTGCCTTTTAAGCAGAGAGTCGCTGGTTCGAGCCCAGCACGGCCCACCACTTTAGTACTGTACCAAAGAACAGAAGACCTGATGCGTCCCCATCGTCTAGCCCGGTCCAGGACACCGGCCTTTCACGCCGGCGACAGGGGTTCGAATCCCCTTGGGGACGCCACTTAGAGAATCAAGGCTTTCAGTATTTTGCTGGAGGCCTTTTTTTGTTTTGTGCGCCAGGGATGGCGCACAGCGCCTGACTGGCGCTATCCGGGACTCCCGGAAGACTTGGAGATGAAAGTCCCCAGCCTGTCCATGGCCGGTCTGCCCGGTACAACAGAACATGAAGGAATCCCGGGGATTGACCGGGTTTTTCCTGACACCCCCGCACCCTGCCGGGCAAAACAGATGATGAAGGCTTACAGCAGCCAGGTGTTCGCTTAACATTATAAAACATAACACTTTCATATAAACGATGCAGGAGAATGGATATGAAACCGGTGGTGGCCCTGGTGGGCCGGCCCAATGTGGGTAAATCAACGCTGTTCAACCGGCTGGTCCGAAGCCGGCAGGCTCTGGTGGATGACCTGCCCGGCGTGACCCGGGACCGGCATTACGGTGAGGCCGAGTGGAGCGGCAAACCGTTTACCATCATCGATACCGGCGGGTTCCTGACCGGAGATGACGATCCGTTCGCTCCACAGATCCGGGAACAGCTGGGTGTTGCCGTGGCGCAGGCGGATGCGCTGGTGTTCATCCTGGACGGGCGGGCCGGACTGTCCCCCTATGACCGGGACCTGGCAGCCATGCTCCGGAAAACCGGAAAGCCGGTGTTTTACCTGGTGAACAAAATTGAACATCAAGGACAACTGGCACATCTGGGAGAGTTCTATTCCCTGGGAATCGGGGCGTTTTATCCGGTATCCGCAGAACACGGCATTGGAATCGATGAGTTTCTGGAGGATCTGACTGCCAGGTTTCCCGATGGGGTCCCGGCGGAAACGGCTGGAGATGAACCCATCCGCATCGCCATTGTGGGCCGGCCCAACGTGGGAAAATCCAGCCTGGTCAACCGGTTGTTCGGATCCCCCCGGGTGGTGGTCAATGACCAGGCCGGCACCACCAGAGATGCCATTGAACTGACCGTGACCCGAAAGGGACAGTCGTTTGTGCTGGTGGATACGGCCGGGATCCGGCGCAAGGGCCGGGTCACCCAGAAGCTGGAAAAAGTGTCGATTCTCAAATCCCTCAAAAGCATGGATGACTGCCATGTGGCATTGATTCTCATCGATGCGGCGGAAGGCATCACGGATCAGGACATCACCATTGCCGGATATGCGGAAAAAAAAGGGTGCGGCGCCGTTTTCCTGCTCAACAAATGGGACCGGGTGGACAAGTCAGAAAAAGGGGAGAGGGCCTTTATCGCCGAACTGCGGCAGATGGCCAAATTTCTGTCCTTTGCCCCGGCCATCACCATTTCCGCTTTGACCGGGCAGCGGTGCCACCGGATTCTGGATACGGCCGCCAAAGTGTATGACGAATACCGGTTCCGCATCAACACCGGGATCCTGAACCGGATCATCGCGGATGCGGTACAGCGGGAAGAGCCCTCTTTGCACAAAGGCCGCCGCCTCAAGTTTTTTTATGCCACCCAGGTGGCCACCCGGCCGCCTGGGTTTGTCTGTTTTGTCAATTATCCCAAAGCCGTGCATTTTTCCTACCAGCGGTATCTGGTCAACCAGCTGCGCCAGATGATCCCTTTGCACCTGACTCCCATCCGTCTGTATTTCCGGGAAAAGACCGGCCGGATGGATTTTTCGGGCAACACCCGGGAAAAGGAACGGATCACCCGGAAAAAAGAGCGGATCACGCTCAAACGGGAAAAACAGCGCAAAGAACAGAGCCGCAGGAAGCGGCAGCGGGATGTGACCCCGGGGACCTGATGGACCTGTTTGATTCCCACTTTGATCCGCACCTGGACAAGACAGCCCCGCTGGCCGACCGCATGCGGCCCCGGCGGTTGTCGGAACTCAGGGGCCAGGATCATCTGATTTCCGCCGGCAGTCTCCTGGAAAGGGCGATCCAGGATGACCGGGTGTTTTCCATGATTCTGTGGGGGCCGCCCGGATGCGGCAAAACCACCCTGGCCAATATCATCGCCAATGAAACCAAATGTGAATTCGTCCGGATCTCGGCGGTGCTGTCCGGGGTGAAAGAGGTCCGTCAGATCATTGACACGGCCCGGGAAAAACGGGCGTTGTTCAAAAAACGGACCCTGCTGTTCGTGGATGAGATCCATCGGTTCAACAAGGCCCAGCAGGATGCGTTTCTGCACCATGTGGAAACCGGGCTGATCACCCTGGTGGGGGCCACCACGGAAAACCCCTCCTTTGAAGTGATCCCGGCCCTGGTGTCCCGGTGCCGGGTGTTTGCCCTCAAGGGTCTGGAGCCCAGCCATATCCAGGCCATTCTGGTGCGGGCCCTCACCGACCCGGTCCGGGGGCTGGGATGGGAGGCCGACCGGTTTGAAAAAGACGCCCTGGCCTTTCTGGCCGAAAGCGCGGACGGTGATGCCCGCATGGCCTTGACGGCCCTGGAGGCGGCCGCGTTCCATTTCAGCGGCAAGGCATCCATTTCCCTGGCCGACCTGGAAACCGTGACCGGGAAGAAAGCGCTTTTATACGACAAAGGGGGAGAAGAACATTACAACCTGATTTCCGCGTTCATCAAAAGCATGCGGGGCAGTGATCCGGATGCGGCCGTCTACTGGCTCCAGCGCATGCTGGCGGCCGGGGATGATCCGTATTTTCTGATCCGGCGCATGGTCCGGTTTGCCACCGAAGATGTGGGCATGGCCGATCCCGGGGCCCTGACCATGGCGCTGAATGCCGGGGAATCCTTCCGGCTGCTGGGGCGGCCGGAAGGGGACGGGTCTCTTTTTCAGGCGGCCGTGTACCTGGCCACGGCCCCGAAAAGCAATGCGGTGTATGCGGCCCAGAAACAGGTGATCGACCTGGTGGAAAAAACCGGGTATCAGCCGGTGCCCCTGCATATCCGCAATCCGGTGACCGGCCTGATGAAGGAGATGGGATACGGCCGGGGATACAAATACGCCCATGACCATGACGGCGGGTATGCGCCCCAGTCCTATCTGCCGGAAGCCCTGGACGGGCGACGGCTGTATTTTCCCACGGACCGGGGGTATGAAAAAACGGTCAAACAGCGGCTGGAAGCCTGGATCGCTTTGCGGGACAGCCGGAAGAACCCTGCCGGCAAGTGATTTTCCCCTGGTTTAAAGATACGCGGTGGTGATGTTTGCAGTGCTGTCGTGGACCAGGCGGACGGAGGTGCCCACCAGGTTACGGCCGGTCAGGGCCGTGAATACTTCCCCATCATTCACCGTGTTGGCCACGAAACGGTTTCCCTGATCGGTCCGGCCGTAGATCACCCCGTAGGCCGGGGTGTGGTCCGGGTGATACACCACCGTATAAGTCTCGATTATCCCTGTGCCTGAGGGAGACTCATCCACAATCACCGGTGCAGGCCCGGCCAGGGGATCGGCATGATCTTCTCCGGCTGTGCCGGCAAGGCTTTTTTCAGGCCGGCGGGAGGTGTAGATGCCGGCGGCATGCTTGTGCATGAACCATCCCAGGGCCGTGACCATGCCGGTGCGGTACCGTTCCTTTGCAATCTGTTCCGCCAGTGTGGCCACGGCGTGCAGGTTGTAGTTGTTGCCGGGGCCTCCGAAAAATCCCAGTCCGCCGGTCAGGGTCAGGGGCCGGGGATCGGTGTCGGACAGGCCGGCCATTTTTTTTGCAATGGACACGGCACAGGGAAAACACGAGTAAAAATCAAAGCAGTCCATATCGTCCAGGGTGAAACCGGACCGGTCCAGGGCTTTGTCCATGACGGTTTTCATGGATACACAGGCGGTAAAGTCTGTTTTCTGGGCCATGAACCGCTGCCGGTCCCTGGCATATCCGCCCCCGGCAAAATATACCGGTGCCCGGTCTTTTTTCCGGGCCTTCCGGGCCGCGTTTTCCGACATAAGGATCACGGCTGCGGCCTGGTCCACGGTGATGAACGCGTTCATGAATTTGGTATAAGGAAAGGCGATGGGGCGGTTTTTCATGGACGGCGTGAGGATCTCTTCAGCGGTTTTCGGTGTTTTGCTCCAGGCAAACGGATGACCCGCCGCCACCCGGCTGAACCGGGACCACATGCGGCCGACCCGGTTCAGATATTCCGGCAGCGTCAGGCCGGATGCGTGCCACAACGCGGTCTCGAACAGCGGAAACCCGTGCATGGGGTGCCGGATGCCGTGGCGGGTTTCCAGGGGCAGGGTGCCCTGGGCATCGTCACCGGCATAGTCCTGGGGAACGCCTTGGAGCAGGGCGCTGTCCGGCCGGGAATCACCGGAATTTCTTTTCACATAGGCCTCAGCCCCCACCACCAGGACCCGTTCCAGCCGGTTCTCCGCGATCAAAGATCCTGCCAGATTGATCAGGGTCTGGGGGGAGTTGCCCCCGATGTCCGAGAGATGGGTGAACCCGGGATCAGCCCCCAGGGCCCTGGCCACTCTGGCCGGGGCATCCGGGCAGTGGGCGCTCAAAGGCCTTACCACCAGGATACCGTCCAGCCGTGAAACCAGGGACGGGTCCGCCAGGGTCTGGCCGGCCCGCCGGGCCGCCTGAATCATGAGACCCGGCACATCCCGGGGAGATTCCGCTTCCTTGGGCTGGGTCACCTGGCCCCATCCGGCCACCACCACATGTATCTGCATACGCATTCTGGTCCTTGAATATTAAGTTCGGTTTCGTGCAAATAGAACAGTCTTGCGTAAAATAACCGGTTTGTCAATCAGCACCGCACCGTCATAATCTCTTGTTTTTTGTCCGGCTGTCTGCTATGGACCTTTAATGGATTGGAACAGTTATAATGTGACTATGGTTTGAAGAACAAAAAAGGTTCTCTGCAAACAGCAGGGTGACAAAAACAAGCAAACAGATGTGGAGGCATACAATGAAAAATGTGGTGATTGTCAGCGGCGTCAGAACACCTGTGGGATCTTTCGGCGGATCTTTGAAAGACGTGTCGGTAAAGGATCTGGGGTCCTGTGTCATGAAAGAGGTGCTCAAACGGGCCGGCCTGCGCCCGGGGGTGACCGAGGAACAGGCGGCGTTCGGCCCGGAATCCCTCAAAGACCAGGGCATGATCGATATCGAAAAAAAAGGCTATGACTATGATGACAGCCTGAAGGAAGTGTTTGTGGACGAAGTGATCATGGGCAATGTGCTCCAGGCCGGCCAGGGGCAGAACACGGCCCGCCAGGCCATGATCGGCGCCGGACTTCCCCGGGTCACGCCGGCCATGACCATCAACAAGATCTGCGGTTCCGGGCTCAAGGCCATTGCTCTGGGGGCCCAGGCCATCATGGCCGGCAGCGCGGACGTGGTGCTGGCAGGCGGCCAGGAAAGCATGAGCAACGCGCCCATGGCATTGCTGAAAGCCCGGTGGGGTCACCGCATGGAACTGACCGGCCAGGGTCCGGTGCACGACCTGATGGTGTTTGACGGGCTGTATGAAATTTTTTACGGGTACCACATGGGCCTGACTGCGGAAAACATCGTGGCCAAATACGGCATTTCCAGGGAAGAGCAGGACCAGCTGGCCCTTTTGAGCCATAACCGGGCCCTGGCAGCGGTCCAGGACGGCACCTTTGCCGAAGAGATCGTGCCGGTGACCATTGCCACCCGCAAAGGGGACATTGTGGTGGACAAGGATGAAAGGCCCATGGCAACCAGCATGGAAAAACTGGCCAAACTGCGGCCCGCCTTTAAGAAGGACGGCAGTGTGACCGCCGGGAACGCATCCGGTATCAATGACGCGGCCGCGGCCGTGCTGCTCATGACCGAGGAAAAAGCCGATGAACTGGGGCTGGAAAAACTGGCCCGGATCAAGGCGTTTGCCTCGGGCGGTCTGGATCCGGCCTACATGGGCCTTGGCCCGGTCCCGGCGGTGAAAAAGGTGCTGAAACAGACCGGCATGGGCATCAAGGACATCGACCTGATCGAACTCAACGAAGCGTTTGCGGCCCAGGCCATCGGATGCATGCGGGAACTGAACATCGATGTGGAAAAACCCAATGAACTGGGGTCCGGTATCTCCATCGGTCATCCCATCGGATGCACCGGTGCCCGGCAGATGGTCACGGCCATTCATCAGATGAAACGCAAAGGATACGGGACCGGCCTGATATCCATGTGCATCGGCGGCGGCATGGGCATGGCCATGATCATTGAAAAATAAGTTTTTCTTTACTTGAAATGGCAAAAATGATAATAATTTCCGATAACTTCTGTGCTTGATTCAACATGGGGTTATGGCCAGGAGGACACATCGGCCTTAACCCCATCATGACCGGAAAGGATGTGTTTACACATGGATATACCGAGAAAACTGGGCATACTTATCTATACGGCTGTTCCCGCGATCGTGGGCGGGGGAATCGTTTACCATTTTTTTGACAGCTTCGTTCAGGTGGTTGTGTTTGAAATACTTCTGGTGACGGCGGTTTTAGGCATTTTCAGCAGCTGATATCCCGGCGGGTGATATCTTGGAACAGACCCTGATTCAAAGAGCGGTGTTTTTCTTTTTTCTGGCTCTGTTCTGTATCTCCATTCTGCTGCTGGGAAAACTGGTGGCCCCGTTTATCGCCACCATCGTGCTGGGGGGCGTGATCACCGGTGTGTTTCAACCGGTTTTCAAGGCGTTTGCCAAAAAAGTGTCCCACCGGACGGCTTCGATTGCCACCTGCATTGTCATCTTTTTTGTGGTGTTCATTCCGGTGGTTTTTTTTGTGGGGATCTTGTCCAAAGAAGCCCTGGGGCTTTATAACATGGCCCGGGATGCGGTTTTCTCAAACCAGTTGATCCAGGTGCTGGAGAACACCCGGGCCCTGGACCGGCTCAATGATCTGCTGGCCCGTGCCGGAATTCAGAAAACTGTTACCTGGCAGGAACTGTTCGCCCCGGTTTCCGAACTGGGAAAAATACTGGGCCTGTCACTGTTTCAGCAGGCACGGTACATCACATCCAACCTGTTGAATCTGGTATTTTATTTCTGCCTGATGATGATTGTCATTTTTTATATGTTTGTGGATGGGAAACGATTGATTCAATATCTGTACGACCTGTCTCCGCTGCAGGATGAACATGACAAAAAACTGTTTGTGCAGTTTCGAGAAATGGCCGGGGCCGTTTTGATCGTCAATGGGCTGGGCGGCTTGATCCAGGGCGTTGCCGGCGGGCTGCTGTTCTGGTTTCTGGGATTGAATTCTCCGGTGCTCTGGGGTCTGGTCATGGGATTCATGGCATTTCTGCCCATCGTGGGCATCGGCATTGTCCTGGTGCCCACGGCCGTGTTTTTCATGTTGAACAGTTCGATCATTACCGGGATCGGGATGCTGGTGTTTTACGGTATCCTGTCCTGGGGCGTTGAATATATTTACAAACCCAGACTGCTGGGAGGCCGGATGGCCATGCATCCGCTTCTCGTTTTTTTCGCCATTATCGGTGGTCTCAATGTGTACGGCCTGATGGGCATTATCTACGGGCCGTTGATTGCCACCCTGTTCCTCACCCTGTCGGAGATATATTTTTCCAGTTTTCAATCCATGGTGGAACCGGCAAAACAGAAAAACCATCAAATTCGGAGTTCAAAATAGATGATCCAGAAAGAGACCAATCTGACCAGCATCGAGAAGGAGATGAAACAATCCTATCTCGAATACGCCATGAGCGTCATTATCGGCCGGGCCCTGCCGGATGTGCGTGACGGGCTCAAACCCGTTCACCGGCGGGTGCTGTACGCCATGCAGCAGCTCCGAAACGACTGGAACAAGCCGTACAAAAAATCCGCCCGCATCGTGGGGGATGTCATCGGTAAATATCATCCCCACGGGGATTCCGCCGTGTATGACACGATCGTGCGCATGGCCCAGGATTTCTCGCTGCGGTACACCCTGGTGGACGGGCAGGGCAACTTCGGGTCGGTGGACGGGGATTCCCCGGCCGCCATGCGGTATACGGAAATCCGCATGCGCAAACTTTCCCACCAGATGCTGGCGGATCTGGAAAAGGAAACCGTGGATTTCACCCCCAACTACGATGAAACCCTGGAGGAGCCGGCGGTGCTGCCCACCCGGTTTCCGGCCCTGCTGGTGAACGGATCATCCGGCATTGCCGTGGGCATGACCACCAATATTCCGCCCCACAATATCCGGGAAGTGGCGGCCGGTATCAAGGCCCTGATCGATGAACCGGACATGGAGATTCAGGAGTTGATGCACCATATTCCAGGTCCTGATTTTCCCACTTACGGCCATATCTACGGGACTCAGGGAATTTACGAAGCATACAGCACCGGCCGCGGTATTATCACCCTGCGGGCAAAGATAGAGGTGGAGGAGAACAAGAAAACCGGCCAGGAAACCATTGTGGTGACGGAGCTGCCCTACCAGGTGAACAAGGCCAAACTGGTGGAAAAAATCGCCGAGCTCATGCGGGACAAGGTGATCACAGGCGCGTCTTTCGTGCGGGATGAGTCCGATCGCCAGGGCATGCGCGTCGCCATCGGTCTCAAACGGGACCAGATTGCGGAAGTGGTGATCAACCAGCTTTATAAGCACACCAATCTGCAGACTTCTTTTGGCATCATTTTTCTGGCCGTGGTGAACAACCGGCCGGAACTGCTGACCCTCAAGGACATTCTGCAGCATTTCATCGAACACCGCAGGGACGTCATCATCCGTCGGACCCGGTATGATCTGAGAAAAGCGGAAGAACGGGCCCATATCCTGGAAGGATTGAAGATTGCGCTGGATCACCTGGACGAGGTGGTGGCCCTGATCCGGGCGTCCCGGTCCCCGGAAGAGGCCAAAACCGGCCTGATCACCACCTTCGATCTGACGCCGGTCCAGGCCCAGGCCATTCTGGACATGCGGCTCCAGCGCCTCACCGGGCTGGAGCAGGAAAAAATCATCACGGAATATGATGCTCTGCTCAAAGATATCGCCTGGTACAAAGAAATTCTGGGCAGCGACCAGGTGGTCAAGGGGTTGATCAAGGAGGAGCTCACGGAACTGGTGGGTGAATTCGGTGATGAGCGCCGGACCCGGATCGTGGAGAGCACGGCCGACATCAGCATCGAAGATCTGATAGCCGAAGAGGACATGGTGGTCACCGTGACCCGGTCCGGGTATATCAAGCGCAACCCGGTCAGCCTCTACGCCAGCCAGCACCGGGGCGGCAAGGGCAAAACCGCCATGGGGACCAAAACCGATGACTTTGTGGAGCATCTGTTTGTGGCCTCCACCCATGCCACGGTCCTGTTCATCACCAATTTCGGCAAGGTCTACCAGGCCAAGGTGTATGAGCTGCCCATGGCCGGCCGGTCCAGCCTGGGCAAGGCCATAGTGAATCTGCTTCAGTTCGATGAAGGGGAGACCCTGGCCACGCTGTTGACCGTGAACGAATTTGTGGAAAACTGGTATGTGGTCATGGCCACCCGCAAGGGACGGGTCAAGAAAACCGATCTCATGGCCTATTCCCGGCCCAGAACCGGCGGGTTGATCGGCGTGAAACTGGCGCCGGATGATGAACTCATCGCTGCCCGGATCACGGACGGTGACATGGATGTGTTTCTGGGATCGGACGGCGGCAAGGTGATCCGGTTCAATGAAGCCGATGTCCGGGCCACGGCAAGAGGATCCATGGGAGTCCGGGGAATGCGGATTCCTGAACAGGCCCAGGTGGTGGGAATGGAGGTGTTGGCCGGACAGCAAACCCTGCTGACGGTCACGGAAAACGGGTATGGCAAGCGCACGGCCGTGGAAGAGTACAAGGTCCAGAACCGGGGCGGCATGGGCGTGTTTTCCATCAAGACGTCCAAACGGAACGGCAAAATGGTGTCCCTGGCACTGGTGGATGATACGGATGAACTGATGATGGTGACGGACAAGGGAAAGCTGATCCGCACTGATATCGGTGGCATCAATATCATTTCCCGCAACACCCAGGGGGTCAAACTGATCAATCTGGGAGCCGGCGAAAAACTCATCGGCATTGCCCGGCTTTTTGACGAGAATGGAGACGCAGACGACCTTGATTCAGAAATCCAGTCCGAAAACGGGGACAATCCGGAACAAACCGATTCATAAAGGGGCCGGACACCGGAAACGGCTGCGGGAACGGTTTCTTGCAGGGGGTCTTTCAGGTTTCCACGATTATGAGGTGATCGAGCTGTTGCTGACCCTGAACACGCCCATGAAGGACTGCAAGGATGCGGCCAAGGCCCTGCTGAAAGAATTCAAGAGTTTCCAGGCCGTGCTGGAGGCGGATGTGGATGATCTTTGCCGCATACCGGGGGTCGGGCCGGTCAACAGCATGGGCATCCGTCTGATCAAGGCGGTGGCGGACCGGTATCTGGAAACAAAGGTCATCGAGCGGGATGTGGTGAACAACCCGGATGATCTGGTGGACTATCTGAACCACACCATCGGGTTCAAAGGCCGGGAGCATTTTGTGGGTATTTTTCTGGATGCCAAAAACCGGGTCCTGGCATCGGAGATCCTGTTTTCCGGCTCATTAAGCGCCAGTGCGGTCTATCCCCGGGAAGTGGTGGTCAAGGCACTTCAGCATCAGGCGGCGGCCATGATTTTTGCCCACAATCATCCGTCAGGCGATGTGACCCCGTCGGCCAGTGACAGGGATATCACCCGAAAACTGCTGTTCGCACTGGGCGTGGTGGGCATCACCGTCCATGAACATTTAATCGTGGGCGGCCGGGGCGTCTGCAGTTTTGCGGCCCAGGGGCTGATGGCCCGGTTTCAAAAGGAATTCAACGAAACGAATGACCATGGAAGAGGATAACCTGCCGCCCTGTTTCGGCGAACTGGAAAAAGTGTTTCCCATGCGGGAAAACGGGTTGAGACAGACCCCGGAGTCCTGCTTTTTCCACTGTCCGGTCAAAACCCGGTGCCTGAAGCAGGCCATGGCATCCAAAGACGGCGCCAAAGTGGAAGAGGAACTGATCGACCGCGGCGATCAGGCCGGCATCCTGACTTTTTTTGAACGCTGGTCCAGGAAAAAACAGGTGCACAGACGTCTTCAGGCCAGGGACAAAAAGGAGGATTGAATGAAATCGGTTCGGGATATTTCGGTTGAAGGCAAGCGGGTATTTGTGCGGGTGGATTACAATCTGCCCATGGATGATCAGGGAAGGATCACCGATGACAACAGAATCCGTCAGACGCTGGATCTGATCCGGTATCTCATGGAAAACCAGGCAAAAATAATCCTGGCTTCCCATCTGGGCCGCCCCAAGGGGGGATATGAAAAACGGTTCAGTCTGGCGCCGGTGGCGGAACATCTGTCCGGGCTGCTGGGAAAAAAAGTGGCAGTGGCTTCCGACTGTATCGGCCCGGAGGTGACGGATCAGGTGGCGGCTCTGAAAAACGGGGAGCTTCTGATGCTGGAAAATCTGAGGTTCCACAAAGAGGAAAAATCCAATGATGCGGAATTTGCCCGGCAACTGGCCGGGTTGTGCGATGTGTATGTGAACGACGCATTTGCGGTATCCCACCGGGATCAGGCCTCGGTGACCGGGATTGTGGCCCATGTGCCGGTGGCGGCAGCCGGATTTCTGCTGGAAAAAGAGATGGCCGCCTATGCCGGCGCGTTTGAAAATCCTGAAAGGCCCCTGGTGGCGGTGATCGGAGGCGCCAAGGTATCCAGCAAGCTGGCAGCGCTGGAAAATATGCTCAATACGGTGGATCAGATGATCATCGGCGGCGCCATGGCCAATACCTTTCTGCTGAGCCGGGGAATCAATACCCAGGCATCACTGATCGAAGCGGATCTCAAAGAAACGGCGGCCAGAATCCTTCAAAAAGCGCAAGAAAAAGAAATTTCCATTTACCTGCCCGAAGACCTCGTGGTGGCGGATGCTTTTTCAGACACGGCCCAGACTCGGACCGTTCCCCTCAACGCCGTTCCGGAAGGGTGGATGGTGATGGATATCGGCCCCCGGACCGCCGTAACGTTCAACCAGGTGATTGCCAAAGCGAAAACCATTGTATGGAACGGGCCCATGGGCGTGTTTGAGATGCAGCCGTTCATGGCCGGCACCTGTACCGTTGCAGGCGGAATTGCCCGTGCCGATGCCTTCAGTGTGATCGGCGGGGGAGATACCGGGCTGGCCGCCAGAGAATGCGGGGTCATGGATCAGGTATCCTATGTGTCCACCGGCGGAGGAGCGTTTCTGCATCTGATGGAGGGGAAGCCGCTGCCGGGGGTTGTTGCGCTGGGGTGAACGTGAAATCGAAGAAGGCGGGAGATGGATGGTTGAATTCTGTAAGAAAAGAGAGTGTCTGAGCCGGGAAGACCGGTTGAGAAGGTCTTATTACGAGGTGCTCAGGGATGAGCTGGATCAGTTTGTCATGGGATACTCCCTGGTAGGGTCGTACAACAATTTCCTGCGAATGAAAATACCCTATCCGTTCGTGGAACTGAGGGAACTCAAACCCCGGGCCCGGATCCCATCCACGGAGTTCGAGGCCCAGAACTCTTTTTTGATCATTTTCTGTGAAGACGTCATCGACGACAAACATAAAAAATATATCCGGTATTTTGACGCCAATAAAACCACCAAGACCAATCTGCTCCACCACAAGTATTTTCCGGATGTGGAGAATTTCAACCGCAACATCAAGTATTTTGAAACCGATCAGTTTTTTGCCCTGCTCCGGTCTTTGCTGCCGGTGGACTATGCCCTTCTGATCCAGCGTTCCAGCCAGACCCGGACACAGTATGCCCTGACCCATTTCCATGTCCGGGTGGACTGGCCCATTGCGGATGCGGCTGAAGATCTGGCCAAATACCTGCGCTATATCTCCAAGGACCTGTATGAAAAAGGGGATAAGTATGCGGAAGATCTTCAGAAAAAACTGTTTGAATATTACGGGGTCCCGGTGATGGCCGGGGGCCGGCGCACGGCCGCTGCCGTGGCGGCCCAGTATTTCAGGCGGCTGGACGGCATCACCACGGTGTATGTGGCCTCCAGTGAATCCAGGGGCCTGTTGCGTATCGATGAAAAAGGGGTGTCCAAAGCCGTGCTGGTGGAAATCCCGAATGACCGGGTCAAATCTCTGGCGGAACAAGGAGAGATGTCCCGCAACAGTTTTACCAAAAATTATGTGGTGGCCCGCCAGCGCAAAAGTGCGGTGTGCATCCTGAATGTCCGGTACGACTACACCCCCCATGCCCTGCCTTCAGAGGGAGGGCGGCTGCGGGAGGTCAAGCCAGACGCCAACTGGCTCACCGTGGCGGAAGAACATATCTGGCCCAAGCCTGCGGTGCTGCACCGGGGGCCTGTTCCGTACAAGATGATCTACGCCACGGACGGATCCTGACCCGTATCACGACCGCCGGGAGTCGAGTTTTTTCAGCATGGCGGTTTCGTCACAATTAGGGAAATTGACACAACCGATGCAGTCGGACCAGATTTTGACGGGCAGATCATTCTTGTCGATCACTTCGAATCCGAACCGTTTGAAAAAACTGGGGCGGTAGGTCAGGGTGAACAGGTCTTTGATCTTGAAATAAAAGGCTTCTTGAATCGCCCGTTCCGTGAGCAGGGTCCCGATGCCGTGCCCTGTGTGTTCGGGGCTTACCGCCAGGGAGCGGATCTCCGCCAGGTTCTCCCAGCAGAACTGAAGCGCACAGCATCCGGTCACCCGACCGGAGGACGGATCTTCATACACCCAGAAATCACGCAGGTGATCGTAAAGTTTGCTCAACGGACGGGCCAGAAGTTCCCCCCGCCTGTTATAGAGCTGGAGAAGGGCGTGGATGGTGTTCACATCATCCAGTACAGCTTTTCGAATCATTTTTTTTTGCCTTGTGATAATGGGGTTCATCAGCGTTTGCAGATGATGTCATTTCTGTAGAAACGGTGAGCCAGTTTCAGCAATGCCTGGGTATTGGGCTGGGCCTGATCGATGGGGGTACCGTTCTCGTCATACAGTCCCAGGATATCGGTGTCTGTGATCGGGACGCCGGGAGCCATCACCGCCACTGAATCGGTGCGGCAAAGTTTGTTCCGGATTTCCACCAGGTGAAGATCGGGACTCCGGCATGCCAGAATTTTGCCGATGAAACGGTGGATCTGTCCCTGATGTATATCGTTTACGTTAGGGGCGATCGACTCGGGTTCATCGAAAAAGAATCCCGTGCCGTATTCCCGGTGGTACACCTGAGACAGCTCCTGCTCCCACCGGGGATTCAGCGCATAGTTTTGCGGGTCGGCAAACCAGGTATCAATGGCATCCCGGTAGGTCTTGACCACGGTGGCCAGGTAATGGATGCCTTTCATCCGGCCTTCGATCTTGAAGGATGTCACTCCGGTCTGTATCAGTTCCGGCAGATGCCGGATCATGCACAGATCCCTGGAGTTGAACACATAGGTGCCCCGGGAATCTTCCGTGATCGGATAAAATTCATGCGGCCGCAGTTCTTCCACCAGGGCGTAGCGCCACCGGCAGGGATGGCTGCACAATCCCCGGTTGCTGTCCCGGTTGGTCAGAAAGGTGCTCAACAGGCACCGGCCGGAATAGGAGATGCACATGGCTCCGTGGACAAATATTTCAGTCTCCATGTCCGCCTGCCTGCAGATGTCGGTCACTTCATTCAAGGACAGCTCTCTGGCGAGATTGACCCGTCTGACACCCACAGACCGCCAGAAAAGCGCGGTGCTGCAACTGGTGGTGTTGGCCTGGGTGCTCAGATGGATCGGGATTTCGGGAATGATCTGCTTTGCCAGCCGGATAATCCCCGGGTCGGAGACAATCACCGCATCCGCGCCGGTGCGGCCGATGCGTTCGAGAAATCGACAGATCCCGTCATGTTCATGACTGCGGGCATAGATGTTGCAGGCCACATATACCCTGACGTTGTGGGCATGGGCCATGGCCACGGCCTGTTCCAGCTGTTCATTCGTGAAATTGCCTGAATAGTTTCTCAGGCTGAAATCTTTGCCGGCCAGGTACACGGCATTCGCTCCGTAATGGATGGCGATTTCGAGTTTTTCAAAATTCCCGGCCGGTGCGAGCAATTCCGGTTTTGTCAGTGGAAAGGGCCGATCGCCGGCAGATGTCGGGTTTTCAGACATGGGGAAATGCTCGTTCAGGGTGGTGCCCCCGGCAGGAATCGAACCTGCGCACAAGGATTAGGAATCCTATGCTCTATCCACTGAGCTACGGGGGCGGGTTTGAATCATTCCACGATGAGTTTCTGGCCGGGAAATATTTTGCATGTTTTGCTCAGCTGGTTCAGCGCCAGCAGCCGATTTAAACTCATATTGTGTTTTTTTGCAATCAAAAAAGGACTGTCCCCCGATTTTACATGATAATAGGACGGCCGGTTCGTTGACGTTTGAGCGGGTGTGATGGTAAGCGTCTGTCCCACATGAAGCGTTGCGCTGGAGAGGTTGTTGGTGCCCATGATTTCTTTGGTGGTGGTGGAAAATTTTCTGGCGATCACCCAGAGGCTGTCTCCCTTTTGGACTTCGTATCGGACCGGGGTCTTCTTTCGGGATGCGGCGGCATTGTTTTGGTTGTTCTGGGAATCTGTCCCTGTGTTGGGAACCTTGATCACGCTGCCGGCAATGATCCGGTGGGTCCGGGATATGTTATTGGCCTGGGCAATGGCGTTTACCGTGGTTCCATACCGGGTGGCAATACTGGACAAGGTTTCCCCTTTTCGGATTTTATGGTGTCCAAGCAACTGGGGCGCGGTATATGCGGTCTGAATTTTGTCCAGCCCTGCCAGAAACTGCTCTGATTTCTGGGCCGGTATTTTCAGCCGGTAGGTTTCAGGGGGGAGAATGTCATGGCGCAGCTCCGGATTCAGCGCCCGGAGTTCATCGGCGCTGATGGAAATTTCCCTGGCGATGTCTGTCAGGCGCATCTGTTTCTTGACTTCGAAGGTTTTGTAAGGAATGGGTTGTAACGGGTTTTCAACGGCAATTCCATAAGTTTCCAGATTTTGTATAATATGAAGGGTGGCCAGAAACCGGGGCACGTACCGGGCGGTTTCTCTGGGCAGGTTTTGATACAGGTCCCAGAAATTGTCCAGGTAGTTCAGCCGCTGGTTGCGGATGGTTCTCAGCACCCGTCCTTCCCCGCAGTTGTAAGCGGCCAGAACGGTTGTCCAGTCACCGAACAGATTGTGAAGTTCCCTGAGGTAGGCAATGGCGGCCCGGGTACTTTTTTCCGGGTCCATCCGTTCATCGATGAACTGATTCCGGGTCAGCCCGAACTTATAGCCGGTCGACGGGATGAACTGCCACAACCCCAGCGCCCTTGCCGATGACAAAGCCCTGAGCTGATACCCGCTTTCGATCAGGGGCAGCCAGGACAGTTCTTCGGGGAGGCCCGCCGCTTTTAATTGAGACAGTATATAGGGCCGGAACCGGCCGGATCTTTCCAGGGAGTTAATAAAAAACTGTCTTTCCGGACCGGTCAACCGCTTTATTTCATATTGCACATGCTCGTTGAGCGTGACGGGAATTTCATTATGCGAACCTGCCACCACCACCTGCCGGGATGCGTAGATTTCAAGGATTCGCTTGGAAATCAGAAAACGGACATCCTCTTTCTGCTGGCTGATATCCAGGGATTCCTCCATATTGATCTCAAGGAGGAGGGCATAGGCGTCATCCAGATAGGAAAGCGCTTCTTCGAGCCGGCCCTCTTCCCACATCTCCTGGGCGAGATTGCACAATTCCAGGGCCTGGTCGATCTTCATCTGCTCGACAAAGACGGATTCCGGCGTGTCACCGGAAGATCCCGGAATATTTGACTCGGCCGATCCGGATCTGGCGGCAATACTGGACGACAGCGGACGAATCTGCCGGGCCGTTCCTGTTCGGGAGAGCGCGGTGGTGTCGGTCTTTTTCATCTTCCGGGCATCGGTTTCAGATCCCCGGGAGGATCGATGGCTGATGTCTCCCTGGACCGGCGTAATGGCATTCTCTTTGTAAGTCTGCTGGCATCCGGTGATGATCACGACCAGGAAAACGGCTGCCGCAAGTTTCAGTTGATTCATCAGCTTCCCCCCTTGGAGTTCAAAAGCGTTGAATTTGCAGAATAATTAGTAAATTATGGGTATCCTGTCAATACCCAAACCCTGATTTAAAGGGATATTTAACAGAAAATTCATTTTTTTTCCAATAGCACTTGAAAAAAGAACCGTTTTCAATTATATATACCCGATTGGTTGAGGGTGCGGGGCACCCTGACAAAGATGAAAAGATTTTTGAAATTAATGCTTGATAAACCCGGAACACTCTGCTATAGTCACCCGGTCTTTTTGTTGTGATGCGTTTCACATTGGAAAAATGGCCGATATAGCTCAGCTGGTAGAGCATCTCACTTGTAATGAGAATGTCCTCCGTTCGATTCGGGGTATCGGCTCCAGAGACTTGGGTGGGGTTCCCGAGTGGTCAAAGGGATCAGACTGTAAATCTGACGGCTCAGCCTTCGGAGGTTCAAATCCTCCCCCCACCACCAGTATATAATGTAGGAGATCTTGATAGCGATCGTTACTACATGGCGACCAGGCAGAGGTCAATGGGTTGCTTGTGAGTTATCGTTTTGCGGGAGTAGCTCAGTTGGTAGAGCTTCAGCCTTCCAAGCTGAATGTCGCGAGTTCGAGCCTCGTCTCCCGCTCCAGCCATCGATGATCCCCGCATTGTGGAGTGCGCGTCAGGGTTAATTTACAATTGCCGTATGATGCCCATGTAGCTCAGTCGGTAGAGCGCTTCCTTGGTAAGGAAGAGGT